>Ga0209589_1006111_pt1 | contig 20107 bp, 16 predicted proteins | sample CowpeawhiteBW_FD_187525 | JGI IMG/M metagenome (GOLD analysis project Ga0209589, IMG submission 187525) | Root nodule microbial communities of legume samples collected from California USA - Cow pea white BW (SPAdes) (version 2) | ecosystem: Host-associated > Plants > Roots > Nodule | place: USA... | reverse complement strand
ATTCTACATATAGTCCTAGGTTGCATAAGCATGGTAGTCATGAGTTGCATCATACATTTCATAGTGACATTCCATTCTTTGGGGAGGATATAGGACCAATATCATTTAGAGATTGGATGTGGGATACAGAGAAGTTGGTGCAACCATTGTTTAGTAAATATAGTCAACTTGACATTCTTAGGCATGTTACTTCTAGGTTTATAGGACGTGCATTCGAGTGGTGGCAAGAGAGGCAGTATAGAGTGAAAAAAGGGAGAAAATCATGCATTAACACATTTTCTAAATTAAAAGCATGCATGTGGAAACATTTCATTCCCCCTTCATTTAGGATCACTAAAGAGCAACAAGCTAGGATAGAAAACTTCATTGACATAGGGGATGCTTTCATCCAAAATCTTGCTAAGTTTTCTAGTAGCAGATTCGTGAGCTGAAAACATTGGTACAGATTGAACACGAGGTTACTAAGGTGAATCCTAACTGGAACCACAAAATATCAAACCAGAGGAAGTATGAGTTGCGAACCAACTTACGTGGAAGAGAAATGGGTTTGAGCTATATTGACCAAGAATAGGGCCAAACCCTAGTAGAGTTTGTTGTTGCAGCTCTAAGAAGGAGGAGGAAGAGAGTTTTCTGAAAAATGGGCAAAATGAAAGGGTTAGGGCTCGTTTAGGGGTTTTGGGCACCCTATGAGCCAACCTTAGGCCCAACCGATTAGGGTAGACCCTTAAACATTAGGGCAAAAAATAAGTGGGCCTTACATATTATAAATAAATGGCATTTTGTTTTGCAGTTAAACTTTTAAGTTACTTTAATGTGATGGAAACTTTTAAGTTTATCATATATAAGTAAAGATTCTCTATGATTGATAAAAAAACCACTGGCACGGAAAAAAATGATTGATTACGGCGTTTTGCACATTGAAAAACTCAAGATAAGGTAAAATAAGTAAAAATGGTTCCTTTTTACAATAAAAAATATGATTGCATAGTTTTACAATTCTAAAAGTTATCTGAACTATAATTACATAGTTTCGGTTTTTTTTTAACTAAAATAAAAGTCAACCATTATTATACATGTTATCCAATTGTTGGAGGAGTAAGGATTCGACCACCCATGAAGTTTGTAAAAATACCTATTCTATTGTGTAGAATATATAAATAGGCTAATGTAGTTATATTGAAGAATCATATAAAAATATTGGCTAAGCCCAAATAAACATAATATTATAAATAATAATATTTAATTATATCTTAATAATATAATATCTTATACTTCCCTTCATGTTAGTGTGAATAAATCATAACAAAAATGGTAGTCAATGCTAATGTATTTGGTTCTTTCATGAAAGACAAGATTAAAGTTAATATAAAGAACAACTTGATTATCATATATAAGTGTTATTTGAATGACATCTCCAAATTGTAACTCTTTAAGTAATTGTTTAAGACAAACAAGTTCATAAGTGGTTGAGGTCATAACTCTATATTGTAATTCTACATTGGATCTTGCCACAACATTTTTTTCTTGCTCTTCCAAGAGATCAAGTTATTATCAATGGAGACACAATATCCAAAAGTGGATCTTCCATCAAAAGGAGATCCTATTAAATCAACATCTCAATAACAAACAACTTTAGTATGATTATTTTGACCATATAACAAACATTTTCTAGGAGATCCTTTAATGTAATTTAATATACAAATGATTGCATTCCATTGATCCACATATAAGAAATTGCAAAATTGACTCACCACACTAATTGCAAAGGAAATGTCATGATACGTAACAATTGTAGGTTAAAAATGTCTTTCTTAGCTAAGAACCATGGGGTGTGAATTGACTGAGTACTAAAAATTAAGGTCAATTAAAACTAGTAAAAGCCCTTTCAGTTTGAATTCAATTAACCAACAAATCATAATTTTATTATTGTAGGACCATACATTTCAATCGATTGAAAATAGAAACAATATATTAATTTTTTCATGCACTATGATTCAACAAATTGAAATATAAAATCAACCAACTGATATTCTGGGAAATTCAAAAAAACACAAAAAACATCAAACTCACTTAAGCAACATGCTTTATCATACAAGATTTATTCCAATCAATATATCCAACTTAGTTATACCACTAGATTACGTTAAAAGACACTCACACACACCTTACAAATATTGATTTAATGAGTTTTCTTAAGATTTAAATGAAGAACAAGATAAGGGAGAGAGGATCATACATTTATTTTTATACTGGTTCACTTAATATTTGAGCTACATCTAGTTTATCTGAACAACCTGAGTCTGATCATGTACTATATCAAGATTTTTGGATCCCATAAGAAATTTAACCCCTACACTACGAGATCCCACTAGTAGAGCTATAATTACACAAGGAAACACTTAAAAGTACAAGAACAACCAAACTTGAGTGGTGGCTCTCCTAGCCAAACCAAAATGCATTCATCAATGCTTCAACACAAGCAAGACTTTGCTCCAAGATCCAAAAATCTTCAATCACAAGTTACACACTATGTAATTTAGAGAGAGAGATTTTTTTTTTCAAATTTGTTTCACTATTTTTGCGCTCAGAAATCTCAAGTGTTACTCCACGCTATGAAAATTTAGCTAATATAGCTTGGTCATAAGTGAATTCAACAAGTTGATTTGTTTGTAAAATATGTTGATTTCACTTGACTTAAGTGAAATAAGTCAACTGATTGAATACATTCATACCAAAACTATATATAGCATGTTTTTTAACTTGTTAAAATAGATTGAAAAGACAAACATAAGACAAAAAACATTTGTACAATGTCAAACAATTTACGAATAGAATCCAAACATCAAGCTTCTTAATCTCCATGTTAATTATAGATTTAACAGACCCTAAGTTTGATCATTAATGAATCTCATCAACTCTTCATTAATCACACATGGTCTTATGCATTTGTTTCATCAAATCCATGCACTAAGGTCACTTGTGCTAACAACAGTAAGATGTTTCAATTTTTCAACTAATCTTTTGTAATTCTTAAGATTTGATAAAGGCTCCCCTATGAATAGGTAAGAGTTTGGTATTGGGATCTATAGATGTGTCAATAGATTTCGAATTCATCCATCAACTGTTGGCCAATATATACAATCTATACTTTGTTTGAGATATAACAATAGTACTGATGAGTTCAAATTTTTGCCCTCATTTAATATTTAATCTGAGGATTTAATTGAATTTTAGTGCTTAAAAGATTGATTTAATCTGGATTTGTGATTATTGGATTTTATTGAGTACATAAGTTAAAAATGGCGTAAAAATTGATTTTAGTTGCATAAAATATTCTTGAATATTTTAACGTTTGTTGATGCAACTGAAATTTAATTTGGGTCATTAAAAGTGTGGATTTGAAATATTCAAAGTTACAAAATAAGTCCAAAATCAGCAAATTCTAGAAAAAATAATCATGAGTTAAATGCACCCCTAGTTTTTATTTACACACTCCTCCTTCAAGTGCCCACCTAAAAACATATTATGTACCCCTAGTTTCTACTAAGTTGCACCCCTCCTACCACTTAAACTCAACTCAACCAGATCATGCCATGTGGCAATCCTCCACTAATTAATCTGACCAACCACATGATGACACGTGTCATGATCCTTCATTCACTAAATTGGCCAACCATACAATGCCACGTCATCATCTTCCTCCATCTCACACATGAAACCCTAGCCTCCATTTTCATGTTGCTTCCGCACCTACAGAGCTTCAGCCACTACAACCACCGCACTTGTTCGTCCACGCATTTGCAACCATGTCGGAGGAGGTGAGAAGATTCTCACGCACCATTGATCTGCACTCACGAAGCCACTACCAACCTCCATTTTCTCTTTCATCATGAGAGAAACCAAGATTTGTGATGCAAAACAGCGCCTCCACAACTGTTCATGAACCTGCAACGTATTTCTCCTCATGTAGTTCAATAACAATGGCAACAACCTTCGCGCATCCACCATCATTGTTGTGAAAGCAAACAACCCCACCACCATTGGTGTACCTGCACTAGTTCGAACCTGCGTTACAGACCACCATCACGCTCACGAAAACCAGCAGCAGCGCGGCCACGAAAAACATCATTGTCAAGCCTCTGAACAGATCCACCTTGAGTGCAACGTAAACGCAATAACCTCATGTCGTCGGCAGCCGCATCTATTCGAGCCTCCACGCACCTGCAATATTCATTCACGCCGGTATAAACCACGAAGTAGCAACTCGCGAAAAATAGCAAAAATCATGAACCAGCAGCAACGTGACCATGAACGAGCTAGAACCGGCAGCAACAGCCGTCAACCATGGGAGAAACACTTAGGAAACCCTAATTCTGTAGAGAGAGTCTCTACACCACGTGTTAGCTTTTCATAGGGCAGTCAACTGGTCAAACAGGTCAAATGGTCAATGGAGCAGTCAACTTTGGTCAAATTTTGGTCAATATTGCAAAAATGGTTAAATAAAGATAAAAGATTTCAACAACCGAACAGATAAAGTCCAAGTCCAATTGAAGCCTATATAAAGAAATCCAAGGGAGCAAAAGAAGGACACTTAGCAACTCTCTGGTTTTGGCAGCTACTACCATCCACCACATCTCTCGTTCTTCCATGCCTTTTATTTTTCTCTCATTCATCTTTATCATTTATCATGTATTCCATCCAATCCATGAAGGGTTAAGCTTTTAAAGTTGATTCCACTCTAATTTCTTAATTGGATTCTAAGGTTAGATGAATTTATGTATTTGTTCTTTTGATTATTGTTGTGGTTTATGTTTATCTATGTCCTTTGCTTCTTAATTGAATAGGAAATAATGATTTTTAACCTACACGCATGCTAATCATATGAGTTAAATGGTTTTTAAATTCAATTGAGACTTTACTTTGATTTTATTTAGAAACTTTGATTTGATTAAATAAGTTTTTACCAATAATTGAGACTGTACTTTGATTAAAGGTAATCACTTTAACTAAAATTAGTCAAGACTTTACTTTGATTAATTAAGTTTTCTATTTTGTGAGGAAACAAAGGAATAGACATGATTAGGCATAGTAAAATTTAATTGAGATTGTACTTTGATTGAATTTACTATGGATAATCTAAAAATTCTCACTTTTAATTGAGATTGTACTTTGATTAAAAGTGAGAATGCCAAAAAATGAATTGAGACTTTACATTGATTAATTTGTAAATCAACAACAATAATTAATTTAACAATAATATCTAGATAACTGATGAAGAATCCTATTTTGAAAAAGCAGTGGAATTGACCTATTTACTATTACTGTGTTTACAATCTTTTATTTGTGTGACATTCATTCTTTGCACATCAAAGCCCTATATTTTAATAGTTACTAGTTTTAATTGCATTTTTATAAGAATCAAATATTTGAAATCAATTTCGTATTTATTGAGAGACAACTCAGGGTTATCTTAACTATCTAGTTTATTCACTACTAACTTAGCAATATTGAAGTTGCTATAGTTAAGTAGTGGTAATTTGATCGCTTAACGACAACGTTATCAAATTTGGTGTCGTTGTCGGGAAGTACAATTAGTATTTTCTTTATTTTGATTCTTATTCATTTATTTAACTTTATTTTATTTTATTTTTTAACGCAGTTACGTTTAATAGAGTTTGAGTTTTTTTTTGTAGTCTTTAGTTGTTTTCAATATTTCTAGCAAAATTTCTGTTTTTGTTTTGATTAAGAATTTCTCCTTAGAAATAGTTTGAGATTAGTTGGGAAAACTCTGGCTTGGAAAGACTTGGTATTTAAGTTGTCCACTGTGACGCACCTGAAGTGAATCCAACATCTTAAATTCTTTCTTTCTTGAAATCTTTTTACAAAACACTAACAAGAAAAAAAATAAAAAATGAAAGGAACGTCTTCAGACTGCGTAGTGCTGACCCGAGCCAACCCGGGTAAAATCTATCAATTTGATCTGGAACTTGAACGGAACTTGCACGAAGCATGTAGAAGACTTGAATTCGGGTGTTCTATTGAGAGAACACCTTCTACATCTGAAGTTATTGTAGAAACAATACCTTCCTTCCCTCCATTCACAAATATATCTTTTGATCTTTCATCATATCCAAATCCAAACATAATGGAGGAGAGAGCCGTCAGACAGTTGGCCACATCAAACAATCCCATCATCAACAACAACATCCATTATCCAGAAGGGTAGTGTGAGCTCAAGACTGACCTACTAAAGGCCTTGCCACAATTTCATGGGTTATTAGGAGAGAATCCACACAAACACTTGAGGTAATTCCATATGATCTGTGAAAACTTTAGATCTCCCACGACCGCGCTAGAAACCCTTAAAATGAGAACTTTTCCTTTTACTCTTCAAGGAGCGGCATAAGATTGGTGGTACTACCTTTCGTTGAGAATCACTAATTGGGCAACTATGGAAAGACTTTTTCTTGAGAAATATTTACCTACATCTCCAGTGGCTACTATTCGTAGAGAAATTTACGGAATTAAGTAGGCAGAAGGAGAAACCTTGGTGAATATTGGGAAAGATTCAACAAACTCTGTGCATCTTGTCCTCATCATCAAATGCAAGAGCATTACCATATTCAATATTTTTATGAAGGAATGAGTTCGTGAGACAGACAATGGGCAAATGTTGCAAGCGGATGATCTTTTTTGGATCAATTGCCACAAGCTTCTAGAGAGTTGATTGAACGAAAGGAAACTGATAGCCAATAATATGAAACAAGATCAAATTCACTGACGTCGTTAAGGGGAGTTCACGAAGTTGAGACTTATGTAGCAAATGAAAAAAAAAAGATGGATGAAAGAATAGCTGGGTTAAAAAAGAAGCTTGATGAGATTGTAAGCTTGTTCAAAACTTCAACTCCAAAAATAGCAAAGGTGTGTAGAATTTGTACTTCAACAAGCCATTATACTGATGAATGCTCTAGCTTAACATGAACTATTGTGGAGGAACCATCTCAAGCTTTTGCTGCCAACATGTTTAAAGGAAATAGAACATCTCAGAATAATTATGACTTGTCCTCCAATAGGTATGATCCAAGTTGGAAAATCATCCAAATATGAAATTGGGTAATCAGCAACACGAGCAACCCTATGTTCTTCCTCATATAACCTCAACCAGATGTTGCATCGCTGGTAGAAAAATTTATGAATATTTTGGTTGAGCAGAATGGTGAAGTAAAAAAGATGATTATTGACTTAACTCAAAGGGTGGAGAAGTTAGAATCTAAAGTCAATCAAGGATCAAGTCAACTACCTGCACAAACTATGGTCAACCCGCGTAATGTAAGTGTTATTACTTTAAGATCGGGTAAGCAGGTACGAGGACTTGAGGAAGCCCAAGAGAATGAAGACAAGGAAATCAAACTTGCACCCATTGATAAAAGTAGAGGATTAGGCGAACCAATACCATGTACATCTAAGATGCCTACACCCACTAATGATTCCAAGTTAGTATCCTCTAATTCTTCTTCTTCTAATTCTTCTTCATCTTATTTTCCCCTTCCTCCCTATCCAAATCGTTTGAAACCAAAAAATAAGACGTTGAAGGAGTTGGACCAAGAAATCTATAATACTTTCAAGAAGGTAGAGATTAACATCCCTTTGTTGGATGTTGTGAGGCAAATTCCAAAATATGTCAAGTTTCTTAAAGAACTTTGCACAAATAGAAGGCATGTTAGGGATAATGAGATTGTGAACTTGGGAAGAAATGTAGCAAGCTTGATTAAGAAACCTATCGAAATACCACAAAAGTGCAAGGATCCAAGTATGTTTTTTGTCCCCTGTGTTATAGGAAGTACTAAGTTTGACAATGCCATGTTAGATTTAGGAGCTTCTATAAATGTGATGCCTTTGTCAGTTTTTACTTCTCTTCATCTTGGACCTCTTAAGACTACATGGATGGTCATTCAACTGGTCAACCGTAGCATAGTTAACCCTGCAGATGTGTTAGAAGATGTGCCTGTCCAAGTGGACAAGTTAATTTTTCCTACAGATTTCTACATCTTGGACATGAAGGACAGTGAAGGAATGAGTTCAACTACAATTATCTTGGGAAGACCGTTCATGATGACAACACACACCAAGATAGATGTGCATGCATGATTATTAACTATGGACATAGGAGACGAGAAGGTGCAGTTCAATGTGTTGGAAGCCATGAAGCACCCGACTGAAGACCATTCTTTATTTTGTATTGATTTACCAAGTGATGTAGTGAACAATTTTGCTTTCGGTTTTTTAGACGCTTTCTCTGGTTTTTCTTCTTCTTTGGATTTTTCTTTTTCGAATATGTCATACACAATTTTAGACAACAAAGAAAACTTTAAAACAGGTGATATTGAGGACGTAGTTTCACTAGATGATACCTATGTGGCGGTTGAGTGTGATGCTGAGGTGGCTGAAATTACCTTAGGCAATAAAATATTGTCGTTTGTGGAACAACCACCCACTTTGGAGTTGAAACCCTTACCATCTCATTTGAAATATGCTTATCTTGAGAGGGATGGGAAACTCCCAGTTATTATATTTGCCTTGCTTACTAATGAGCAGGAATAATAACTATTGTAGGTTATCAAAGATCACAAGAGAGCAATAGGTTAGACGTTGGCAGATATTCCTAGTATTAGTCCTTCTTTCTGCATGCACTGAATACTCTTGGAGGAGGATGTTAAGCCAGTAAGGCAGCCTCAGAGGAGATTGATCCTCAGCTGATGGAGGTTGTGAAGAAGGAAGTTACTAAGTTGCTACAAGCAGGTATTATATATCCTATTTTTGATAGCACTTCGGTGAGTCCTGTACATGTGGTCCCCAAGAAATCTGGGATCACCGTGGTCAAGAACGAGTTGATTCCTACTCGTATTCAGAATATTTAGAGGGTCTGCATTAATTGTAGAAGACTAAATCAGGCCACCAGGAAAGACCACTTTCCCTTACCATTCATGGACCAAATGTTAGACAGATTGGCAAGTAAGTCTCATTACTATTTTCTTGATGGATTCTCTGGGTATTTTCAGATCTGTATAGCCCAAAGGATCAACATAAGACCACCTTTACTTGTCCATTCGGTACTTATGCTTATAGAAAGATGCCATTTTGCCTTTGCAATGCTCCTTGGACATTTCAGCGATGTATGATGAGTATTTTTATAGATTTGTTGGAGCATTGTATTGAGGTTTTTATGGATGATTTTACTGTATATGGTTCATCTTTTGATCATTGCTTGTCTAGTCTTACAAAAGTCTTGGAAAGATGTGAGGAAACTAACCTTGTTTTAAATTTTGAAAAATGTCATTTTATGGTGGAACAAGGTATAGTTTTAGGACACGTTATTTCCAAAATGGTATATTTGTAGATCCTACTAAAATTGATATTATTTCATAGTTACCTTACCCCACTTCTGCGAAAGAGGTTCGATCTTTTCTTGGACATGCAAGATTTTACAAGAGGTTTATCAAGGACTTCAGCAAGATATCCATCCATCTCTCCAACTTGTTGCAAAAGGATGTACCATTTGACTTTGGAGAGAGAGGTGCAAAGATGCTTTTGATACATTGGAAAAGGCGCTTACCACCACTCCTATCATCCAGCCACCTGACTGGACATTACCATTCGTGTTGATGTGTGATGCTTCAAACTTTGCAGTAGGAGCGGTGCTTGCACAAAGAGATGGGAAGCTACCTCATGTGATATATTATGCTTCCAGAACATTGGACACAACGTAGGCTAACTACACCACAACTGAGAAGGAATTATTAGCTATTGTGTTTGCCTTGGACAAATTTAGACTGTATATACTTGGTTCCAAGGTAATTGTTTACATTGATCATGCAACATTAAAATTCCTTATGAAGAAAGCAGACTCGAAGCCAAGGTTGATTAGATGGATGCTACTGCTCTAAGAGTTTGACATTGAGATTCAAGACAGAAGTGGGGCACATAACATAGTAGTTGACCATCTTAGAAGGATTGAAAATGGAGAAGTTAACATTCCTATTCAAGATGACTTTACTCACAAAGTCCTCCTAGCATTGACTGCTATGAAAGATGTCAACACCCAATTTCGTCCGGGTGAATAAATTTATTTTTAAAAAATAAAATAAAAAAATGTGAAACAAAATTTTAGACTTTCGTTCTTTTTTTTCTAAAAAATATATACCAATCTAAGAATAAAAAATAGCTTTCTTTATTTACTTTTTAATATCTATCTGGTTGCTCAAGTTGTAGTGACATCCACATCCACTTTTAAATAACTTTAAAAAATATTAAAAATTATAACATATTAAAAAGATAAAAATAATAAAAGATTAAAAAAGAAAGTTTTCACTAATAATAAAAATAATACTAAAAATTTAACTGAAAAAGTTTTCAAAATTATTAAAAAAAAATTAAACCATTTTTCAAATCTTTTTCCAAATAGCTTTTTCAAAAAGAACTATGTAACCCTAATTCTCCATTATAAATGGAGATACGTAGGAGTGAGGATTAATCCTTGTCGGGCCCAAAAAATCAAAAAATTATTTTTGTTTCTTTTGTACATCCTTTTATTGTTACTTTTGAGGAAAATTAAATATTTTGAAAACCACATCTTTTTGCGTATTTAACTAACGGTATCGTCTTAGGATGAACGATGTGGGGTGCTAATACCTTCCCCATGCGTAACCGACTCTTGGACCCAAAATCTGGTTTTCCGCAAACCTTGTTTTATCTTTTTTTGGTTTTTCCTTAGTTTTCCACAATAAACTATGATGGCGACTCCAAAACTTTTTTTTTCAAATTTCATTTTTGGTTCGATGTCCCGTCGCGATGTCGATTGTGACAAATGGTGACTCTACTAGGGACCCTAGAGAGTCAGACCATTTATTTGGATGTGCAAAATTAATGTGGTTTTTCTTCATATTTTTTCTTTCTCATTTTTTTCTTTTTGGGTATGTGTATATTTATCTCTTTTTATATTTAGAATAATTGTATGTGTATATTCTTCTTTCTTTTGGTATTTGGAATAATTTTCAGGTGTGGGTTTGGGTATACATTATATTCTCCCTTCACACACACACATTTTGTTTATTATATGAGTGGAGCCCCTGTACCCGGGTCTGAGTTGCTTAGAATTAAAGGGGATTGTGTAGCGGTGCCATAGTGGATGTACTTTCCAAGTGGTCATTGTGAGAACCCCAACTAGAGTTTGTTTGCTTCATTGGTACTGTCACTTCTTGTTGTTTACCAACTGTTGTGGGAAATGCCATGAAGTGGGCCATAGCTCTAGTGAACTTGATATTTAGGTATTAAGGAACTATCCTTGTGAGCACATATACTTTCCCTTAGAACTTTAAGCGGCAAACCTATTTTAAATTAAGGCACTAAAGGGAGGCTGTTTGCATCCTTTACCCTCACCTTTCGTTATATATAATAATAAATTCATCACAATCACACCATTATTAGCCATAAACATACATTTCATTAGCATATCATGTGAATAAATGCCCTGCGAGGCACAAACATGCATTGCATTCCATTTTTTGGTCATCCATGGTACCATGTTCATAGTTTCAATACATAACATGAATATGCATAATTTAAAAAAAATGCACTAAAATAAATTCAAATTGTTTCCCATTTTGTTTATCACCAATTTCTTGGAATATTTCTAAATAATAAAACATTCTTTGGTCAAATCAGTGGATTGAATAAAGAAATAAATTTTGTTTGTTATCATGTCTTTTGAAGCATCATATAGTCTTGCATACATGAAATTGCTCAAATCCATCTTCCTTTCCATCTCTCTTCCACCATAAACCTTGTTTTCATTTCCATGGAGGATTATCATAAAAAGGACACATACCTTAAAAAGGATTACCATAAATTCTCTGAAGACAAAAAAAAATGAAGAAAAATCAGTTAGACTAAAAATTTTGAAGGACAATCTAGGCAAAAATAAGAAAAAAATGAAAAAAAAAAGAGGACAAAACAAAGGACATCCTGTCATATGAACAAAATTATTTTCCTTTAAATTAAAGTTTTTGTTGAGAAAAATAAACATGATTTGAAATTATGTGTGGCTATGTTTCTTTATCCAAAAAAAAGCAAAAGTAATTATCCTTTATACCCATTTTGAGCATTCCAAAAACATTTCTTTCAAATTACCCTAAACAAGGGTCACCCTCACACTAAGGGTTGACATAATGTTTGTTTCATCCGAATGGTAGTTCACCAATACGAAAAGATCAAAACAAAAAAAAGGAAAGTTATGGTTATATCAAGAAAACAAAAGAAAAAGGCAAGTAAAAGGTGAACAAGAAGAAGTCAAACAAATTCTAAATAAAACATTATTCAAATATCCTTGTTTAAAACAACCCCCACATCACTTTTTGGGCCTTACTATCATTTACATCCATACCCCTAGCCTTGGCCACGATACAAGCCTAATAAAGTCCACACAAATCAAAGATTGGTTGTTATCTTTTGAAGGTTTTAATTTAGAGGAAATTTTTTATTTGCTAACCGGTTTGTTATAAAAAAATTATAAAAAAAAAGGATTGAAAAACTTTGTTCAGAGATTTTCTTTTAAACATTGGGGCAATTTATGTTTGGTTGACATGTTTTCAAAGCTAAAAAATCAGCATGGGAAATCAAGCAATCTAGTTAAATTTGGGTTGTCCCCTTTCAATTTATTCTTCATGAAATTCCATTTTTGCTTATATAATATCCTCCGCTCTAAGCCTAAACCTTGACCAACCTTAAAATAGTCAATCTTTATCAATCCCAAACCCAAATTGGGGTAGTCACTTTGTTTGTAATTCATATATTCCCATCGTTCATTCTGATTTAGGCATTTATTTATATCAAAGACTCTGATCACATTAGGGGCAATTTGTTAAGACCCTATTTTTTTAATCTCCTCAACTGCGAAAAGTCAAACATGCTTTTGCACCATAAGACCATCCTAGTCTCTCAAACTAGGGGCAAATTTTTGAAGTCCCCATCATTTTCTTTATACCATCAATAAATAGGGAAAACCCAAAAACATTTTGTGCCCTGAGACCAATTCAAATTGGGCAACTCCCTAGTTAATCTCCATCACCTCATCCAAGCCTTTTTAAGCCCTTGGCAATTTCATGCATGTCATTCAAATAGTGTTTCAAAAGAAATGGTTAAAAAATGATTCATTAGTAGCTAATTAGATCAAAGAAATCATTTGGAAAAGTAAAAAAAAAAATCATAGTAGAATGATTCCATGAATTAGGAATAGCAATGAAATGGGTATAAATTCGAATTTTTTTTTCAAAAAAAAATGCAAAAGAAAAATTCATACATCATACCAAGTCATGCATGCGTGAGTAATTCATCTTTTTGAATAAAGCAAATTTCACCCATGCATACACACATCCATACATGCATCATCGTCTAGGTTTAAAAAGAAAATCATAGCATGTCATACATCATCAATGATTCATAACGTGTGCATATGCATAACTCCTTCAACATTTCTTAGGTTTATGAAAAAAGGGAAAATGAAAAACAAAAGCAAATTAGAGTCTCATGAGTCCCACCCATGCATCCACGTATTCATGCATGCATCATCATCTTGGTTTAAAAAGAAAATCATAGCATGTCAAACATCATCAATGATTCATAATGTGTGCATATGCATAACTCCTCCAACATTTCTTAGATTTATGAAAAAAGGAAAAATGAAAGATACAAAAAGAGTCTTCTCAATTTGTTTCATCATACCATACAATGTACACACATTCACATCTTGTCATCCATCATACTCCACAAAATCATTGAAATCATTTCCAAAAAAAAATAAAGAAATTTGAAAAAAAAGTCAACAATGACATTTTTTTTGTAAGTCGCACAAATGTTAAGCATTCATGCGACGTTTGTCCATACATCAAGAAAAAATTCAGGTTTTCCTTTTATATATCAGGACCCTCTACGAGACAATGGTCATTGATTCCTTTATGTTTACATCATGACCCTCTATAAGACAATGGTCATTGATTTCCTTATGTTCACATCAAGACCCTCTACGAAGCAATGGTCATTGATTTCCTTATGTTTACATCAAGACCCTCTGCGAGGCAATGGTCATTGATTTCTTATGTCACATTGAGGTCCTCTGTGAGGCAATGGTCATCGATATCTTTACATCAAAACCCTCTGCGAGGCAATGATCATTGTTTTCTTATGTCACATTGAGGCCCTCTACGAGGCAATGGTCATCGATCTCTTTACATCAAGACTTTCTGCGAGGCAATGGTAATTGATTACTTATGTCATATCGAGGCCTTCTATGAGGCAATGGTCATCGATCTCTTTACATCAAGACCCTCTCCGAGACAATGATCATTGATTTCTTATGTCACGTCGAGGCCCTCTCCAAGGCAATGGTCATCAATCTCTTTACATCAAGACCCTCTGCGAGGCAATGGTAATTGATTTCTTATGTCACATCCAGGCCTTCTACAAGGCAATGGTCATCGATCTCTTTACATTATGACCTTCTACGAGGCAATGGTCATTGATTTCTTATGTCACGTCGAGGCCCTTTGTGAGGCAATGGTCATTGATCTCTTTACATCAAGACCCTGTGCGCGACAATGGTCATTGATTTCTTTGTCAAATTGGGACCCTCTACGTGGTAATGGTCACCGAATCTTTAGATATAGACCCTCTCCTCGAGATTGGTCTAATCTCTTTTTCAAAAAGTCAAAGTTAAAAAAAGATTTTCTTTTCGGATCGAGACCCTCAATATGGTAATGGTCATCGAATCCTTTGGATATAGACCATCTCCTCGAGATTGGTCTAATCTCTTTTTCAAAACGTCAAAGTACAACAAGAATATGTTTTTAGGATTTTAGCCCTCTACATGGTAATGGTCGTCGAATCCTTTGGATCTAGACCCTCTCCTCAGGATTGGTGTAATTTGTTTTTTACAAAAAAAAAAAAAAGAATTAGTGTGTCAAATCAAGACCCTCTACTTGGTATGGTGAAGTTTGTCTTCAAATTTGTATTCTTTTTAAACCTGAACGAAATTAGTGTTTTTATCTTTACTTATCTTTTATTACGATAATATGAAAAAGTTAAATTTTCATATTATCTAGTAAAATCTAAGCAAAGAGGGGCAGTTGTCAACACCCAATTTCGTCGGGGTGAATAAATTCATTTTCAACAAAATATAAAAAAAAATAAAAAAAAATGTGAAACAAAATTTTCTTCGAAGATTTTTCAAACTTTAATTTGAGGAAAAAAAAAGAAAAAAAGAGAGATGACAAAAAGAAAAAAAAGGAAGATCCTATTTTGTTATCACACTCCTTTTCATGAGTCCAACAACTCAACATATCTTCTACCACCTTTATTCTGATAGAGAAATTAGTGATATAATTCTAATAATTAAAAGCAATATCTCTTCATATAATTAGAATCAATATTACTGATCTTGATTGATTTTGTGTTGTGATTTGCTATGATTTGATCCCCATAATGTGCTGCTATCATGACCAATTCTTTCCTTATATTTTTCATTACGATTAAGGCTAGGATTGCATTGAGATTGCAATATGTGAATATAAATACATAGTCTTTCATATAAAAAAGGACCGAAAAAAGATATGCTCTACACTTCTCTAATTCTTTCCCATCACCACTCCCACATACACACCTATTTTTTCATCTCTCTTTCAAAAAAAAAAACCATATTAAAGGAAGTAAAAAAAAGAGAAGAAGATTATCTATACTTTCTCTTTCTCTCTCATTACACCCACACAGACGCATCTCATTTTTATCTCTCTTGAAAAAAACACAAAAATATTATAAAAGGACACAAGAAAAAAGAAAAGGCAGAAGGTACGTCAATGTTAGTTTCTTTTTCTTTTGATTTATTTTTTTTAATTTTCATTATTTTGTTTAAATCATAAAAAAAAATTCTTATTTCTTTGGTGTCTGCTCGACCGCTCGCATTGCATGACACCCATTTTAGACTTTCATTCTTGTTTTTCTAAAAAATATATACCAATCTAAGAATAAAAAAATATCTTTCTTTGTTTACTTTTTAATATTTATCTGGTTGCTCACGTCGCAGTGACATCGACATCCACTTTTAAATAACTTTAAAAAAATATGAAAAATTATAAAAGATTAAAAAGATAAATATAATAAAATATTAAAAAAAAGAATTTATTTTCATTGTCGGTCCAGCCGCTCGCGTCGCATGACACCAATAATAAAATAATACTAAAAATTAACTGAAAAAGTTTACAAAATTATTAAAAAAAAATAAACCATTTTTCAAATCTTTTTCCAAATAGCTTTTTCAAAAAGAACTATGTAACCCTAATTCTCCATTATAAATGGAGATACGTAGGAACAAGCATTAATCTTTGTCGGGCCCAAAAAATCAAAAGATTATTTTTGTTTCTTTTGTACATCCTTTTATTGTTACTTTTAGGGGAAATTGAATATTTTGAAAACCACATCTTTTTGCGTATTTAACTAAAGGTACCATCTTAGGAAGGACGCTGTGGGGTGCTAATACCTTCCCCACGCATAACGGACTCCCAAACTCAAAATCTGGTTTTTCGCAGACCTAGTTTTATCTTTTTTTAGTTTTTCCTTAGTTTTCCAAAATAACCTATGATGGCGACTCCAAAATTTTTTTTCAAATTTCAATTTTGGTTCGTCGTCCCGTCGCGATTTCGATTACGACAAGTATGTTTCCTGAACCTTGGTTTGTTGATATTGTTAACTATTTAGTTGTTTATGTTATTCCTCCTTCCTTCTCCAAGTATGAAAGAACCAAGCTAAAAAGTGAGGAAAGTGCTATATATGGGAAGACCCTATCTTATGCGCATTGGTAGTTACCAAGTCATAAGGAGATGTGTTCCAGATATCGAGATACCTTATGTACTTGAGTTCGGTCATTCGTCTCCTTTTGGTGGACATTATGGCACACAAAGAACAGGTAGGAAAGTGTTGGATTGTGGATTATATTGGCCTACTACGTTAAAGATGCATGGAGGGTGTATGAAAATTGTGAACAATGTCAAAGGGCAGCCATATCTATTACAAGAATGGATGAAATGCCTCAACAACCCATGCTATATTGTGAGGTATTTGATATTTGGGGTATTGATTTTATGGGTCCTTTTCCTCCTTCTTTTGGGTTTACTTATATTTTGCTTGTTGTAGACTATGTCTCCAAATGGGTGGAAGCTATAACTACAAGGACTAAGGATGCTCGAGTTATCATGAGTTTTGTCAGGTCTAACATTTTCTGTAGGTTTGGGATACCACGAGCCATCATCAGTGACCAAGGGACTCATTTCTGTAATAATTTGCTTGAGAACATGTTGAAGAAGTATGGGGTGACACATCGCGTTGCTACACCATATCACCCCCAAACTAATGGGCAAGTAGAGAACTCTAACAGGGAGATTAAAAAGATACTAGAGAAAGTGGTGAAGCCTAGTCGAAAGGATTGAGCCACAAGATTGGATGATGCACTTTGCACACACAAGACAGCCTACAAAACACCTATAGGTATGTCACCTTTTAGGGTGGTTTTCGGAAAGGATTGTCATCTACCTGTGGAGATTGAACATCGGGCCCATTGGATCGTGAAAGCCTGCAACATGGACTTGGAAGAAGTAGGGAAAGAGCGGAAACTTCAGTTACAAGAACTAGAGGAGATTAGGCTTGCAGCTTATGAAAACTCAAAGTTCTACAAAGAGAAAACCAAGAAGTTCCATGACCAAAAGCTTGTGGCTTGAAAGGATTTTAAGGTAGGCTAGAAGGTGTTACTATACAAGTCCAAGCTAGGTCACATGAATGGTAAGTTGCGCTCCACTTGGGAAGGACCATTCATTGTTACATAAGTCTTTCCTTATGGAGCAGTGGAGATCAAGGAAGAATCCTCAGAAAGAACTTTTAAAGTTAATGGGCATCGTCTTCGAATATTCAATGAAAATCAAGATATGTTGAACAAGACGATGGATGGGATGAACTTGACTTCTCGCGCATACCTTCCACCTTGAGGAGGTAAGTACCCTTCATACTTTTTCTTTGCATTTTATATATATTAAATAGAGAGACGAAAATGCATGGATTAAGTGTGGGGGTGTCGGGAGAAAATTTATTTTCCCTCTTTTCTAATTTTGTTTCTATTTGTTTGTTTTTTGTTTGTTTGTTTTCTGTTTGTTTTTCCTTTTAAAAAAATATTAAAAAAAACATATTTGCGTGGATTTTAGGATGTGATTCAATAATTGGGACGGTCATAATTCTGGAAAACTAAGAGTCATGTGCTATGAGTGGATTGTTTCTGTGATTTACTAATTAAGTTAATTTGAAAGTCTTTGGAATGAATCTTTTTGTGAAAGAGTTTTGACCTTATGAGTTTTGAGCTTTATTGTAAAGTATGGACTACCATGTGTCATTCCTATTTTTCTTGTGTGATGTAACATCCCTAGGGAATATTACTTAATTAAATAAATAAATAACAAAAAAATGAAAAAAATTAATCGTCGCAATATCATTATTCCCAAATGCGGGAAACTTAAAAATTCATATCCAACGCGACAAAGTTCAAATAAAATTCAACCAAAATTTATACAAGTTCCAATGTTCCAAATAAAACAAGAAAACATAGTAAAATTTCCTAGCTCTATTCCCAGCTATCCCTCACTCTGTCGCCTGAGCATCCTCGGCATCACCTGTATCATCATCTGCTCCCGTGTAACGAATCACACAATCATCGCCAAACACAAACAGAAAGGGTGAGCTGATAAGAATAAAAATAACATATATAATAACACAAGATAAGTCATGCACCCATCTTATTCAGTCTACTTAGTTCTTGGCCAAGACCTCAACCCCAAGGCTTTTCAGCCTTCAAATCATACAAATGGTTAGCCTTGGGCTCGGGAATATGATGCTCACACGAACTTGCTCGCTCGTGGTCCTGCCTCTACGAACCTCCCCGCTTGTAGTCTTGCTATACAAACCTCCCCGCTCGTAGTCCTGCTCTACAGACCTACCCGCTCGTAGTCCAACACATGTGATCCACCAGCCATGTACCTCCCCGCACGCAGCATCTCTCAAGCTTGAGCACGAAACATACGAACCTACCTCGCTCGTATCCCCACGCGAGAGTAATTGGATATGAACCTCCCCGCTCACATCATCACATGTTAACCACCATCCATGAACTTACCCGCTCATGGCACAACATCTCCCAATCCAAGTATAGCACCGTTGCTTAAACGCAACACACACGCAAGTCATAGTCTGCAGGATTATCGCCTGACGGCGCTTGGGGCTGCGCCAGGCAAAACCAATCCAGACCGCCTGGCGGAACCTCTGGCAGACCCACTGTTTTATAATCACCATCTGGCAGAGCACACCTTGCCGCCAGGTGCCACACTATGCAGGGACCTCTCCTACTGTTCCTATCACTTGGTGGGTATCAGCAGACCGCCAGGCACTATACCAGAGGCATTCTGCTGCTGGTTTTGGGATGCTCTTTGGTAATTTCTTAATACAAAACACTACCACGAGTATCACAAATCTCTATTTGCTCAAGATATTATGTTAATCACTCAACCATAACAAATCAGTCCATTACTCTTAGCTCACCTTGATATATTTCCTTGTTCTAGACTCTGTCCCACCAAGTTCTCCGACCTTGACTAATGGCTTAGTCATACTTAATAAAATCCATTCCAGTTTCTGAAAATTAGGCCATATGCTTATCCTACATTGTCAATAACGCCCATTCTTTTAGTCAATCCTTTGAACATTATAATGTACCATTTACGATTGATTTCTTACTCACAAGGCTTGCGCATTACACATCCCAAGATACTAACTGATGAAGGATTATCTTGTTTCTTTTTAAGATTATTGAATATGGTGTGAGTTGATTAAGTAAGCTAAGCAAAATCCCCACTGGACATTAAGATAGCAAGCTATCTAGATGTGAAGGTTCCTTTCACAAAACTCAAGAGAAGAAGATGATGGATTGATTCAAAACAAAAAGGAAATGGAAAGCACATAAACCATAGAA
>Ga0209589_1006109_pt1 | contig 20111 bp, 11 predicted proteins | sample CowpeawhiteBW_FD_187525 | JGI IMG/M metagenome (GOLD analysis project Ga0209589, IMG submission 187525) | Root nodule microbial communities of legume samples collected from California USA - Cow pea white BW (SPAdes) (version 2) | ecosystem: Host-associated > Plants > Roots > Nodule | place: USA... | reverse complement strand
TATATATTTTTTATTATTTAATTATATATATATATATATATATATTTAATTATTATTAATTATATATATATATATATATATATATATATAAATAGATATTATTACACATATACTAGCAACATACACACAACACCGGTTACATAACATCTCACAACATAAACATCAATTACGTAACCGGTGTCACACACTCACACAACACCGTACCAATTGTGTAATTGGTGCACACACAACACCGGTTATGGAACTGGTGCACTCACTTACTCATCACCTTATTTCACATCTTCACACAGACTGGTGTATACATCTTCAATGTAGTGGTGCACATAGCTTGGTTTAGGAATCTTGGCAGCACAAGAAGCAAAAGCAGCAGTTGAAACCAGAAGAAGGAACACGTACATGAATACAAAATATCAATCATGTGCAATGGTTATAATGGTAAAATGGAAAAACCCTCAAATCTTCGTTTGGTAGGAAGGATGAGATAATCTTGATATATTGCAAATCCACACTCTTATTATGTCGTTTATCAAATGAGGAGAACACGTGCATGTATTGTATTCCATCTTCACAAGTAAGTGGTAATAGTAACATCGCTACAAACAAACATTGTGTAATGATATGATAAATATATTAAATAAATATACTAATATGTATTTGTAAAAATAAAAATAATTAAAAAGTTAAAGTAATACAAATTATAAACTTAAAATAATTATCTAATATATTAAATATCTACATTAATCATTTTAAAAAATGGGAGTCATAGTATCATTCTCCATCACAAATAAATGGTAATAATAACATCGTTCCAAACAAACAATGTGTAATGATATGGTAAATATATTAAATAAATATACTAATATGTATTTGTAAAAATAAATATAATAAAAATAATTCAAAAGTTAAAGTAATACAAAATTATAAACTTAAAATAATTATGTATTATATTAAATATCTACATTAATCATTTCAAGTTTTGAAAAGGTTATTTTTTTTCTTCCAATAATTAAAACCAAAATTTATATATTTGATAAGGAGAATGATATTATGACTTCCATCTTTTGACTTTCATTCTTTACTCATACTTCTTGACGTAATTTAAGTATGAGTTATTGGTTCATTTAAAGAAAAAAAGTAATACATTAATCAATGATCCACCTTAAATCAGGATATATAATAAATGATTAATTATGTTTTTAGTTCATGAACTTTAGCCAAAAATTGAAATTCATGGTCAAAATTTTGATAAATTTTGGTCATAAACTTTACAAATGAATGAATATAGTCCTTTTAACCCAATTACATTGACTTTTTTCAACATGTGAAATGTGTTTCATGTTAATATTGGAGTTGTTCACGCCTTTTGACACATTTTCGGCTCAATATTTATTGAGAAATGCATTTGAAATCTAAAATAAAAATTAACAAGATTGGATTAAAGTTGAGGAACTAAAAACATACTTAACCCACTTAACCCTGTAATAAAATATGAGAATTAAAGATATGAGTCCTGGTATAATTTTCCATTTGATAAAGATTAAAAATAATAATTTTAAATTTGTAGAAATAAAATAAAAAATAACTGCGGGAAACACAATTAAAACTCGTATGTTTAACATTGTAATTTATAAAACATGAAAAATTGGTAAATAGACAGCGGTCTAAAATTCTCCGTCAGACTTAGGGTTTCTAGTGAACAGAAAATCCCAATTTTCTTCAGAAAAACTCAAATTCCTTTCTCTTTCGCCCAGCAATCGAAAATGGGAGGTCACGGAGGTCTGAATATTCTCCCTCAGAAGCGTTGGAACGTCTACAATTACGAGAACAGAGAGAAGGTTCGTCGCGACGAGGAACAAGCCGCCAAAGAGGAACAGCTCAAGCGCGAGGAGGCTCGGAAGCGCGACGCCGAGTTCCGTCTTGAGCGTCTCCGCACCGCTAAAGGTTTGGCACCGAAGCTTCCCCTTCCCGGACCCGAACCCGAACCCGAACCCAAACCCGAACTTGAGCCCGAGCCTTCTACCGACGCTGGCCACATCAACCTTTTCGAAGGGATCAAGATTTTCGACCCAATTCAGGAGCCTCAGAAAGAGGGTCCACCGGCGAAGAAGAAGAAAAAGGAGGAGAGAGGTCCCAAACCCGACGTTGTTGTGGGCCCGGAGGATGAGAAGTATAGGCTTGGTTACGGGCTTGCCGGGAAGGGAGTTCAATTACCGTGGTATATTAGGAAACCTAGTGATAATGTAGTGAAGGATGAAAGCGGTGACGGCGATAGGAGGGAGAATAAGGGTGAGAAGAAGAGGAAGACGATGGAGGAGCTGAGGGAAGAGAGACTGAAAAGGGAGAGAAGAGAGAAGGACCGGGAGAGGGCTTTGAGACACGAGAAGATGCAGAGTCAGAGAGATGTTTCTGGCAGTAGGAGGAGGGTCTCCAGATGAACATAACATTCTGTGTTTTCCTTGAAGAGTTCCTCTTCATTATCATACGATATCTGAAGTTTATTGTTATTTAAAGTATAGTTAATCAAAGTGGTTTGTTTTTTTCATGAGTTTATAAATATCTACACTTCTTTTGTTGGGAAAAAAGTTAATGGAAAATGACTATTTGCTGACAGTCTGTCTATGCATCTATGATTTTCATTTCAATTTTCAATTTTCAATTGTATTTATGGAGATGGTGAAGATAATTCTTCAGAATGTGAGAAGACACTTTTACAGATTCTGGTTTGTTTCTCAATCTGCAAGTTCAATGCTTTTGCATCTTTTAGTTTCCTAATGAGTTCATGAAAAAGAATTTGATGGAGCATGTCTACTTGCTTCCAATGGCATCTTCACCCTGCTTTCCTGCATTCTTAAACAAAAATTCTGACCACTTGCTCCCAAAGTTGTCAAAATCTCTAGATAGACAAAAACAAGTTAATTCACTATCAGACTCTTTTTCGAGTAAAATCGAGGAAACTTATGAAACTCGTAGTGAACTCAAACTCTCCAGTCAAGAAGCTAGTTAACGAGTTTGAAATTAAAATTAAATGTAATTTTATTGGATTCTTATCTCACACAATGACAATGTTTTATTATGACTCCGATAAGTTGAAGAAATGAACTCCATTTTTAATTGTTCACATTAGGAGCCTTTTTATGATTTTATAAATAATTTAGTCATCTATACTGTTTAATCTTATTTAGCACTGATGAGCTATCAAACTTTGTTAATGTGAAAATATTGTATTATATATGGCATACGTTAACAATAGACTTTTCTATATTAAGTAAACTCTTAAGTTTACAAGTGGAATCTATGGGTTGAATCTACAAAAGCTGCATGAGTTTAGAATTTTGAGTTTGATAACCTTACTTCCCTAAGTTTTCTGCAGTTTTATATTTTATTTAACCTCTGCTGTCAGATCTCTGGGTTCCATTGTCCACCGTGTTATCTGGTGCATTAAGTCACTGTTGCTGTAGTTCACTGCTGCCAGAAAAAAGAAATCCAGCAAGCTATCGGTGTTGTTTTCAAATTACCCATGTCTTTCCCGGTGAATTTTCTGGCAACCATCTGGCAGCTTTCACAGCCTATCTTGTAACTTCCCAGCAACTTCTGGCAATATTCAACTGACTTGCTACTGGTTCTTTGGTGGCTTTATCTTGTTTCAGTTCAGCACTGGACAATGTTATCTCAATTACTTTAGACCAAGACTGATGCCTTCAGATGCTTTAGGTGAAATACTTCAGGTTTGTCCTTGACTTTCTCTTAAACAAAAATGTTGCTGTGTATCCTGTCTATGATTTACTTCAAGCTTGACAAGAAGGCAATTTCTTCCTAGTGACTAGCTGTGCTAGGAATATTTAAGTTACTACAACAAACTACTTTTATAAGTAATACTGCTACTGTAAATAAGCGCTATCATGTTTTATTACAGTTTCTACTATAGTGAAGTTATTACTGTTGCTGCTACTTAAATTTTGGAGTTTTTTTAATCTGTAAACATTGTGTGGAAGGAAATTAATACTAATATCCTTTTTGCATTATTGAGTGTCTAAGAAAAACATTTTACTGCGCTAGTGGATAATTTATCAAGATTGTAAATTTATCAAGTTGAACTAAATATTCAAGGAGGAAGTAGGAATTAAAGCTTGTTAGGATATAAAAAGGAACGGGGACCTTATGATTGAGAACAAAGGGTTGCATATGATTTATCACTTAATGAGAATAGAATGACCTTTAAAGTTTTGAGGGAATATTAGCATTTACTAATGAAGTGTGAGCGATTTCAGCAACGACATCTTTGTTTGCAATACTATTTTGTTTAGGGGATGCAAAGCAAGAAGACTGTTGCGTTGTTTTGAGAGTTGCTGTGAAGGAATTAAAGGGAGTTATTGAGAAATGAAGGAAGCTGAAGTATATTAGTGTATGCTGAGAAGTGAACGTAAATGTAATTGTTTTAAGCATATGCATTGAATCCATAAAATTTCGAACAAGTTCTTTTGAGCAATGTCTTACTATTTTGGCGCGCCTACTTTAAAAGTGTTTATATATTTAATAACTGCACTAACTTTGTTACCTCATTTTATTAACCTTTGACTTAATGAAGAAGAAAATAGAAGGCATTATGAAGCTTCTGAGTTGATGTATACTGATTGAATATTTTAATCACCTGATCAGGTATGGATACAAGAAGACATTTGATCGATTTAATTGATATATCCAACCTGTTCTCTTCGAAAAAATGTAAAAACCTGTCATACTCTTTTATCTAGTTTTTACCCTTTCCCTCTCTATATTTTGGTATGGGCTTAGTTGTCTCTCAATTTTATAGATTTTATAAACATTAGGATCAATGTAGTGTATGATTAATAGCTTGTATAATATATATTAAAATATTTTTTTTCAAATACAGGACAATTAGATGGATAGGCAAGATGACATTTTGGACTCTGAAAAACAACATTTGCTACCACCTCGCTTTGAAGTGCGTAACATTTGATCTCGATGTATGAGATCACTTCAATGAATTGTCAGAGCCTAACATTAACAAGCAAGATAAATGTTGTCGTAGTGGTAGTTGGATTAAATTTGTGAGTGGAACAATTGCTGTGGTAACTCATTTGCGCAGATGCAGGGGTATCCAGACAATGACGTGAACCAGAAGAAAAAGTTGGATTCATCTACCACCAATCATTTCTTCTCATTTCTTTGCCAAAATTGACTACTTATGCCAAAACGAACTGATCAAAATGTTTGTCGCAATGGAACTTTCCTTTTGAATTGTGGATCTTGAACCTTTTGAGGAATCTCTTAGCATTGTTAGCACCCTTTCTTATTGCCATCTCACATACTATCTTGGCACGTCATTTTTTTAAACTTTTGAATTGTGAAAAGGGAAGTTGAGGAACTTTCTTTATTGTCACTCTCATAGAGTTTGCCTCACCACTTAGACTTGGACTTCATCTCAAAATTGAGTTTTATGGGTTTGATGGTTCATTTCATTAACAACAGCCGGAAGATACAAAAGAAGGTGATCGATTTTTGTTGTCACACAGGAAAGAGTTTTATGTTGTCACACCCTCACTATTTTCCTCAAATGAAAAAGAGGATTTTGAGGAGCTCGAGTGATTTGAAAAAGGTAACAATATTTTTTTTATACTACATTGTTGTACCATGCTTACTCAAATATGACTGATTATAAGTAACATTGTTTTCTTAATTTTGTGGACACCATTCCCTCACAAGACTTTGCTTATCCTGCATCTTGTGTGTTACCTAGATGATGACTGAAAATGTAGAATGCTCTTCTTTTTGAGACTTTGAATTAGGATTATTTTGTATTTAGTTATTTGGACCTTGTATTCTTGTTTTCTTTTATTCTCGGGTTTATTAACTTGTTTTTCTTCATGCTTGGGTTCAATTTTATGATACTTGTATAGAACTGCAGACCAGGGTTGTTATGTAAGCTAGAAACTGCCAATCAGATGCAGAATTTTTGCTGCAATGACACCTTGGCAGCATCCTTCAGAATTCTACAGCAACGAGGCTTTGGCACTGAAAATCATACCGCCATCAACCCAAGCAGAAGAGAACGGGTAAACAATTATACTACATGGTTAAACAAGAATCAATGAATGCCAAAAACATTGAATTAGAGTTTTATTTCTATTGTAGAAAAGATTAATTAAATATGCAAATATATATATATATATATATATATATATATATATATATATATATATGTATGGTTTGGATTTTGAGCTTTTAGTGATTATTTCTCTTAAAAAAGAGAGAGGATGTAATAGTTTGAATTTTATGGTGCAATGTATGCCTAAGATTCTTGACTCTTTTGGCAACAAGACCGTTTCCTCTGCTAGTGATGCTTATTGATCTTGAACACTTGATCATATAGAAGGTTAGTCATATTTACAGCTTTCTCTTGTCTACTGATGAATAAAGAAACAAAATTTTTATATTGCCTTCGCTTTTGGTTTTTGAAACAAGTCCTAATACCAATTTTAAGTTTGGAATCAGTTTCCAAACCGGTTCGGTTCTTGAAACCAATTCAGAACTGGTTCGAGTTTTGAACCCTGATTTTAAACCAGTTCAGTTTTTGGAATCGATTTTCAAACCAGTTTGGGTTTTCAAAACGCCAGATTGGTTTTCTGAACTGGTTTGTAAAAACATTTTGGTTATTGATGTATACACAACCGGTTTTTAATAGAGTGAAAAGCTGTTGAGAACGGGGACACTGTTCAAGCAGACCAATTTAAATTCCTGATATTTTTTATGCTAATAATTATTCGTTTTAAAAGTTTATAATTATGCTTTGCTTACTCGTGGTTAACTATAAGCGAGTTTAAAAAATATGGATTTTTTGTTTATCAACAAACTTGAAGTTTTATTACATTAAAATTTGGCAATTTGGCAATATTTTGTGTTGCAGACAGTGGAGTAATATGAAGGATGTACATAGTTTAAAGTCCTTCCTATCCAGAATATTGATTGACCCAGTGAGATTTATTTGAATGTTTGGCAAAATCACTCTAGCCTTTTGTACCTAGTTTAAAGTCTTTCCAATCCAGTCTTGTGATGAAAGGAAAATTTTACATGGCCAACATAAAGTTTTCCTGCACCTATGAGACACTTAATGAAATAGTTTATTTAGTATTTGGAGTTTCTTAAGCAAGTTCTAGCTGAATCTAATGCTGAGCTCAGTTTCTTCCTGCACCCTAATAACTTTGTTCCTGTACTCCTATAATTTCTCTCGTTTTATCCTTTCTGGATTTTGTAATCCAGAAGTAAAAAATGGCTTTTAGATTAGATTATATAATCTGGAAGTATTTTTTTCTAAAAAGGTAATTTTTTATTATAGAATTAAAATGGTTTTTCGAAAGTCATTTGTAATTTTGAATTATACAATTTGAAACTTTGAAAGTTAAAAAATGACTTTGAATGGTATAACTCAAAAAAAAAGGAAAAAAATTATGAAGGTGCAGGAAGAGACACCCTTGTTGCTTTGAAAGGGATATCCAGTCCAACTCTGTTATGGCCCGTGAACTCATTTTGGATTAACACAAGTAGAAATAAACTCCATTACCGAAAATTAATAACGATAATGGTTTAAGGATTAACGGTGCCGGTGAGAAAATTATTATTATTCTATACTATAATGAAAATTACCAAACTTATAAAAAAGGAAATTGTAATGGAATAGCAATATGAAAATAATTTATGTAGTTTATATCTAGAGTATTATTTCCTCTTGTTAAACTGGTAGTATGAATATTTCAATATTTTGGTTTTCCTTTTTAAGTTAGACATTTGATTTGTTGAGTAGATCATTTAAGTTCGTAGATTAGCCTATGATGCTCACCTCCATAATAAAAAGGGATTATATAGTTTGGCAAGCTGTCACAATTTCTTCTTGTTTTTTTTTTCTTTTATGTCAAAGGATAAACTTTCTATAATCGACTTAGAAGCCCATAATCCAAAATATAATAAAGTTTCTATAATCTGATTTCTCAATTAAACCAGATTAATCTCAAATAAAGTTTGACAACATTAATTAAAAAAACCATAATTAAACAGTTTTATCAGTTAAAAAAGAGTGAGAGCAGCATGAAGCCAAAAGGTCAGCTAGTTAAATTTGGTGGTTGGAAGGTGACAGCCAATCTCTAGTGTCAAATCAAATGCTTGAAAAAGGGTTTGCTTTGTGCATAGAACCATTGAATTATTCAAACTATAGTTATTTGTCCAAACATGACTTAAATTAATAGAAGGTTTAGTTTCCAAATCTTAGTGTGTGGGCAACTTTAAAACCAGAAGCTCGTGAAGAAAGGAAAACGAAGATGTTGACTCCATAAAAACAAGAGATTTTGATAATCAAATGGCCATTAACAACACAGAGTCAGAGCTTTGCATGAAGGCTACTACAAATCATAATCGTTCCCTTTTGCACATGGAGAACTTGACCCTCCCTCCGGTAGGTTTTCAAATTTTCAATTTAAATCTTAATATCTCTCTCTTGTAATTTCATCATTACCCTATTGATCCCAACAACTCTAAACTCAAATCTCTTAATCAAAGTTTTGTAGATAGAAAAAATGATGGTGAGAAGAAACAAACCATCAACTTGATCATAAATACTTAACAAAGAAAATGGTTTGAAGTGTTCCAATTAAGTTATTGTAATATAAAAAAATAGATGATCGTAGAGATGCCAAGTTCAGTGCTATATTTTGTAATGGTTGATGAACAGTTTCAGGTTGTAGTGATAGCAGCAAATATGAGGTGCAATGGATGCAGAGGGAGAGTTTTCAGAGTTGTCTCAAGAATGACTGGTAGGTTTCAGACTCTGTTTTGTCTTCTCTGGACAAATTTTAAATTGTCATCATAATTGGCTTAAAACCTAACTTTTCTTTTTTGTTCTGCCAAACCTATTCAAAGAAGCTATCCAAACCATATTTTTAATACAGATATAACTATGGTCAAACCATTTAATTTGGTGGTAGTATATTGGAATCAGTCATTGAGAAAAAAAAAAAAAAAGCTTTATCATTTTTCCTACAAATCTAAAACACTTTGAAGCATTCAATATTTTCTTTATCAAATACTTTAGTTAATTTTTTTAAGAAACATATTTATTTTATATATTAAATTTGGATAATATTTTCATAACTAAATTTTGACAACTTTATCTTACAAACTGATATAACATTTTCTGATTGGTTTTGAAATATACAGAAATGAAAAAATAGAAAATCATTTAAAAAATATCATTTCAGATCCTAAGATAAAGTAATCAAAATTTAATTGTTAAAAATTATTTTCCATTAAATTTAGAGTGTTATTTTAGTGAGGAAATTGGGATGATGTTGCAAAATTACTACAATTTACATGCAGGGTTGACAGAGTACACTGTGGATCTGCAGAAGAGAGAAGTAACTATAAAGGGAGATTTCATGGCAAATTGCAATTTGCAGGATGAAAGCATTAGAAGCAGTAGTCTTTTGAGTGCGAAAGATGAACCCAAGTCCCTGTCTACGTTTTTAGCTCACTCTCACTAACAGTAATCTAACATAACCCTACCTACAAATGATTAAATCATAAGGCTCACTCGTAATGAATCACAACATGCTGCCAGATAATTCAAATCTATGCAACTTCATGCCGGTATGAATTAATTCGTTTATTTTATTCACCAGTTTAGATGACTTTGTGCAGAATTAAAATGCTTCAATTTAGTGTGTGTTTGATTTTGTGTCAAAATTAACATAAAATTAATTTAAATTAATTTTCTAACGTGTTCAGTTTTTAAAATTAATTAACAGATAAAAAATTCACATCGAATAAGAATCAATTAATTCTTGTTTATGCCGGAATCAATTCTCCAATATCGAACTAAATACATCCTTATTTTTCCTTTCATGATGATGTGCTCAGAAGAACACAACCAATAGAAAATTTTAAATAACTTCGATAAGGATTTTGTAGTCTCTTACAATTGCCAGTGTCTAATAAGCACTAATCTTGCTGCTTTTCCTATGGGAAATTTCTCAGATGTGTTAAAAAAATAAAATAAGAGGAGTAATTTTGGCTGAGCTTTCTAAGATTGGGGTTGGTAAGAAAATAAGGTTTTTTACCCTAATAACTACCCTTTGACAATCCTCTTGAATGATAAAATGAAATTTATATTTTTAAAGAAAAAAAAAGGAAGGACAGTAAAGAATAGTACCAAATGAGTATAAAACAATTATTAGTGGCAAAGTATCTTAATCCGCCGGTAATTAGGGATAAGGTTTGGTTACTATCCAAAGTAGAAAATATCATATCGGAAACAATAAAAGGGAAAAATTGAGTTCATGATACAATCATATGAACTTTGTGTTTCTTAAGGAGTTGTACAAATTCAAAACTTGATATCAAATTAGATTCAGTAAAACAGAATCAAATTTGCCAGTAATTATTTTATTGCACATATAACTAAAATTTGATATACTTAAACACCAACAAGATTAAAAATTTAGAGTGAGTTGAAAGTTTTACATTAAATAAAAATAAGTAAGATAAATAATATATGAGCAGGATTATCATAAAATTTTAGATTAAAAATAATGTAATATAATCAAATACAAACAATTTTAGAAATTTATGGTAAGTATTTTATATCGGATAAAAATGGGTACGATAAATAATATAGAAAGAAAGACCGTAAAATCATTAACTTAAAATTTTAGACTAAAAGGATGTCTTAATTTCTTATATAGACTTGTTGATGATTTATTAGTATCAAAATTTCTAAACATCTCTTGTTGTAAAACCTCAAATAAAGAAGTATTGTGTTAACCCAAACTGTAAAATGAATTTAGTTTTTCAGCTCATTCGCCGCTTGACTAACCTAGTTACATGTTGACAAGTGATCTAAAGGATGAACGTGATTTTCGAGTGTTTAGATGATTACCATGGCTTAATATATAAATAAAATGACCATTTTCTTTTTCATGTAAATCACCGAAATACTCTGCACTAAAAAAAGTGATAGCATACACATTTAAATTTGAGGACACAAATGAAACAGCATAAAAACTGTTCGTTATAATAATTTAATGGGTCCAGCCTGTATTTGTTTTGGGTCGTATATTATTTACAGTACGAGGAAGGGGAGACACGAACTATTGTTGTTTGTTATGAGTCATGTATGAAAAAAGAGTGAAGAGATAACTGGAGGCATTGAGAGATCACCAAATTCGATCCACTCAAATGTGCTGAGAAAAACGAAGAAACACGTGTGGCGTTACATGAATGATAACTTTGCCCTTTCGTTGAGAACACATTGCCTTTGAGAAGGACAATGATATTTTCTCACAACATTAAAAACATATTTTAAATGATTTTGAAATATAAAAAAATAAAAAATCAATTAGAAAATATCATTTTAGATTATAAAAAAAATTTATTAAAATTTAGTTGTTCAAAAAATATTTTTCCAAGAATGGTGTTGCAACTTCAAACTAAAGGGACAACATCATTGGGTACCGGTCTTTTTGACCGTGTAGGTGATCAAATTCCATTGTACATTGCACAAAGGTTATGAGGCTAAGTTATTATGCCAGAAGACATTAAGGCACTACAAAGACTTGAGCACACAAATTAAGAGTCGTTGGGCATACACAATATAAAAATGTGAACATGTAAAATTGTTTATATTTTTGCTTTTTTCATTGGGATGTTTTCTTCGGGGTGACATTGTCAAAGCCTAGTTAGTTTGTTTGGTTTCTTTTCTTGTATTGTTGTGTTGGAGTGATATTGTTAAAGCTTAATTGTTTGTATTTGTTGTTGTTGTGGTCATTGTTGTTGGAGGCTACCAGATGTCTGAAGTAATAGGTGTGAGCACTACACCGATAAACTCTAAAATATACGTAAGTGGTTGTCTTTTTATAATGTTGGATTTGGTCGTTGCATGGAGGTTGATAGTGATAATTGTTTAAAATATATTCATTTAGTTAGTCGGATAAATTTCATGTTGTGCATTTTTTGTTTGCACATTAGTTTGACTAGACGAGATTTAAGTGTTATTATGATCCATTTATGTGTAAAAGAATCGTACTCAATTATAACACATGCTCAAAAAAGATACTTAATTGATTGAAACATGCTCATTCAGCTGTTGACTAATCTAGTTACATGCTGACACGTGCTCTTAAGGATGAACATGGTTTTTAAGAACATTACTGTTCCTTTTCAATTCTAATGATATGAAACCACGATGAATCCTTGAAGATTGATGTTATTCGTGGTTATCGTTGACAACTTGACATTATCATTTAGTCACTAGATGAACCACAAAAGGTAAGTTACAAAAAGAATGCATGTTACCGAAAGTATGAGTCAGTTCACAATCAGACTAACCACAGACCCACAACTTCCCTAATGTTTCCTACTCCCAAAATGTTATCCACCCCCAAAAAAAAAAAAGAAAAAAGAAAGAAACAGGAAAAATAAAAAGAAAATCAACATCTGCAGAATTACTCTATTTTTAACTTTCCTCATAATTGCTTGAAAGTCAGGAACAAAGAAACTACGATCAAATCGAAGCACAGAAATGCTTAGGTCTTCTTCAAGAGATACCCCATTATTATGCCAAGTAAGCCAATTAATACGACAATGACATATGATACTCCACCACGACTTTTGTTGCCTTCCCGCTTCAGTAGATCCTACAAGCAGTAGAATCATGGCATTAAGTCTTTCCTTACTTTCAAAGCTAACAGTAATATATAAATAATATCAAATACAACAGTGACGGCACATAAAAAGGTACTTGCTTTAACTCTAATGAAATCGTACTCAGTTATCCACAAAAGAAACACACGGTCACAATTCTGGCTAAAATCCTGGAAGACTGTTGTTCCAACATAAATTGTAGGAAAGTAATTGATAGGAAGAGTCGCATTCTTAGCAGATCATTACATAGGTGAGAGAAAACAGCTTTTTGAAACAACCTAAGTTAAAGTATCTTATACATGGAATTAATGTGTAAAGTTACGAAACACAAACATCAATCATATCCATCACAAATGTTCAAAAAACTAAACTCACTAGCTGATGCAGAAATCTGCGTTTATCATTTTTCCTTGCACCAAATAATCAAAAACTCACAAATGCTGGAACACAGAGCATCTGTTTTCAGTTACCTTTTAGTTCAAGCAGGGTTTTGAAATAATTAGAATATATGATGATATTTCAGAGACAAGACTATAAAAAACATATGAAAGGCAACTGCCAGAATCAGAAGCAGTATCATTCTCATCATTTAAGATTAAAGTCCTCCATAATCAAAAGAAAAATAAATATAGATTACACAGATGAGTAAATTTAATTATCTACCCCAATATTGTAAATTCTCACCAGTTCCTGGCGAAGCTTGCTATTTTGTTCAAGTGCATTATTCTTTTCTTCAGTCAGTCTTGAGATAAGAGCTCTAGCCTGTAAACAACCATCTATAATCAAAATAAAGTTGTCTAACAGTACCAACTCTAGAAGTTACAAGCTGGGCTGAATTTACAGCACATGAACAAAGAAGAGTTTGAATACAGTGGATGCCCCCTGTAATGGATTCAAAATGCATATATATAATGTAAAAATTTGACTGAATAAAACATCAGACATGCATCACTTGAAGAAAGTTTTGTCTCTCAAAACCATCTTTAAACAAGTAATCGGCATCAACATGAGTAATGTATATCTATGCTCCTTCATATCATATGGTTTGCTTGGAAGTCTAATATCAATAAAAATTGTGAATAGCGTTGAGCAAGAAAAGAAGGCTTTCCAAAGTAATGAGTTTGTGTAAGAGCAAGAAATCTCTGAAAGCCTTTATTTAATTACTGTTATTGTTAAAACCTCCAATTGAAAAATCAGACATTGCAAACACTTGAAGACAACCCTTGGCGAAATTAATATCCAATTTATATTCTCCAAGTGAGATCATAAGGCCGTTCCTTAATAACTCAATTGCATATATTTACAAAAACAAAAAGGAAATGCCTTTCTGATTTACCTCTGCCGATTTGTCTTGAGCCTCAGGTCGCTCAGTAAATCCTCTCGCAACCTGAAATACACAATAAGAAAAGGCATTTCAATTGATATTCACGGAAATTTAGGGAAAAAAGAAAACAGAATAAATCAAGAACCCACTTGTGTGAACTCAGAACCGTTGGCATTTCCATTCTCCGAAACAGAACCTCTAGGTGAGGATCCTTCCTCGGAACCTTCTGGTACTGGAGATGGTGGTTGAGGAGGAGAAACATACAGCACTCTCAATTTGCTCTCCTCAACCACATGTCCCGCCTCCTTGTTGAACTAGCCAATCCCAAACAGCACAATAAATCTTGTAATTCCAGATAACAAAAAAAGTCAAATGAAAATGCAAAAGCAACCAGCACAACACATACAATTTCCGGAGTGATGTCCTTCGGACTGGTACCATCAACAGTTTTTACGCTCTGAAGAAGAAACTTATCCTTGCATTGCATATCAGGCGGAGCCTCTTTTTGTGCTTGCATGGTAACTTCCATTTATACAACAAAAAAAAAATCCCAATTCATTACTCAGCCATTCCATAGAGCACAACTAAACAAAAAGTAGCAATTCGCATTCAAAATAATCATATCAGTACCCATAACATCACATGTAGATCGCGGCAAGACAATTCCAGTGTTCGGACGAACACAATACTTCTTCGGATTGGTTGTTTTCACCTGAAAATCGAAACCAAAATTCAAACATAAACTCGCAAATTTCACGCAGTCATCAAAGAAACACTGCAAAAAACGTGCGGCTTAAATCCTACATTACGCAAAACCTCGTTAATTTCACCGCCGCTATCAAAACCGCCAGATCTCACAACAGAAGCAAAACAAAATTCCCCATCGAACCACTCCCCAAACTAATCAGAAAAAACGAAAGCGAAATTGAGCGTTACCTTGAAGGCGACATAGGCATCGGTCTTATTAGACAATTGAAGAGAACACGAGATCTGCTTCTTCAGTTCAACTAAAACAAGAAGAAAAAAAAGAAGAAATGAGAGAAGTGTGAGGAAATCCCTAAGAGAAGAAAAAGAGAAGGAGTTGAATGGAGACTGACAGGGGAACTTGAGTTCGAGAGGTTCGATGTTGAGGAGTTCCCCACTGCTCATGTTGGAGACGGATCGACGGAGTTCAGACGCAGAGAAATTCAAATTCCGATCACACACACACACACACACAGGGAAACGCTTTTCTATTTTCTTTGTGGCGGAGAAAGTGGCCGTATCAAAGTGCCTTCAAACACAGACACAGTTTTTGGAATTCAGTACCCACACTCACATCACCAAACCAATACCAAAATATTTATTAACATATTAAAAACGCAGCTTGATAGTTAAGTTTACCAAACCTTGTAATCTAATTTCAGCGCCACCAACTATTTTAGGCTAAATATTACTTTTCATTCTTCATCTTTTTATGTTATTTCCTACCTTAAAGGTTGTAATTTCCGACTCTGTGTATTTTAAAATATTTACTTTAGTGTTTTTCATGGTTTAATGTTGACACATGTTTTTCAGAACTTACCTGTATGTTAATTTGTGTTTGTTGGCTTCTACACCTTGTCCACATATTGTATTGATGATGTGATTCTCATTTATTTTTTTGTTACCTAAGAACCTTGTAGTTTGGCTTCTTACATTGTAATCTCCAAATTCAATTTTTTTATTTAAGGTTTGTGTTCTCTTCTTTGATTTTGGTGAATGAAATGAGGCAACTCTTGGTGAAGTCTCAATCATGGTGGTATCACATGCATCTGATACTCCAATAATCATTAACAAAATCAAAGATAAAAAATAAGAACATAAGCATACGACAATATAAAAATAAAATACTTAAAAGTTACCATGTTCCTATAAAACTATGAATGAAAGTTTTCTGCTCTGTTGTCAACTCTGTTAACTTACATGTTAGAGTTTACTTATTCAATGTTTGAGTTAAAACAACATGAGAAAATGTTGTTGTTGACTGTTGTTAAACTTAATGTATTAACACGTCAAAAGACCAAAATACAAAATATAAAGGAATAAAGATAACATTTAACCTTAATTTTATAAATCAGAAGTAATTTTTCCGTTTTTAAAGTTTTTATTACCAGGGGAAGTATTTATTTTTAAATAATGTTATATTATATCTTTTACTTACTGTAATTAGCATGGTCCTGATCACTTGTTCATTTTAAAAATTTAAAAGCAACATTAGTTGTTACTTTTCAATTATGTGTCTATTTCTATCTAATTTTTAATACTTTTCTTATCATAAATAATAATAACTCATGTTTTTAAAATTGGACTTCAATTGTGATTGAACCACTATTATTAAAGTTATTAGAGTACATAAGAATATCATAAACATAATATCAAAATTTTATAATATTGAAAATTAAAATAAAACATAAAATTTAGGGTGTCTTAACATTCAAAATACATATACAAGTTGAAATAAAATATATTATATTTAAATTGAAATTTCAAATTAATATTTGTCATTATTTTTTTAAAAATAACAAGTTTGCATGTAGAATAAAATTGATCAATATTTTAGATTGATTATTATATGAAAATTTAGAATAGTATATTATTATATATTTTTAATTGTCCCATTTTAGATTATCTTGTTATTGGTTTCCTAATTATTCAACTAATTATGTCTGAAATTTTATAACTTATTCAGTCTGATTCAGATTTTTAAAATAAAAAGAAAAGTATACTAAGAAGTTAAATATAATTTTAATATATATATATATATATATATATATATATATATATATATATATATATATATATATATATATATATATATATATATATATATATATAAAGATTATTGGTAATGGTTGTGTTAATGTTTTAAGAAAAGACAAATGAAATATTGAAATTTTATTTTTGTGTTAAATATTATATGTGCGTATACCTAATGTTTTAGAAAATATTTGACGTTCTCTTTAGGTATACACTAATTATTTATTTTGACGTAAATGTAGGTAAATTTGCATGATTTTGACAATTCGTATTCAAAACTTTGAATTGAGCAGTCAATAATAAATGGAAAGTAATAAATTGAATTTCCAAAAGTGGTAGTTTGAAAAAAACGTGAGGAATGAACAGCAGAGTGCAGAGTTTTCAAAATGAAACTATATATAGATAAATATTAAATAGGTTGTGGTCAAAAAAGAGAAATAAAGTCGCTTTATCATACTCATTTTTTCTCTATATTCATGTATTCATGCTCATCATTTTGTACTTTTCAGTGTTCACAAATGCTTCTATCATTTCCAATCCTTATCATAACAAATCCTACATTTTACTACTTTCTACTCTTCAATAATAACATATCAACTAATGCCATTATATATTTTACTATCTTCATTAATTGCAAAATCTTCCATCATCTAAATTAGGAGTGGCAATTAGGTTTGACATGTCGAGCCGATCTGCAGGTCCGCGAAAAAAATGCAGGACGGACCATGATAGGAAGTCTGCAGGTCCGTAGTAGTTCGACCCGCATAAGTCCGCAGTCTGCGCAAGTTAGTCCGCAAGTTCGCATAAAAGAAAAAACTTGCACTTGCGTATATTAATTACTTTTTTTATAAACTTTTACATTAACGTTTCAAATTCTTATATAACTGAAAAAGATAATTAAGTAAAAAAGTTTTTTAAGACTCGTATTTTCATTAATGTTTTACTTGATTGTTAATATAGGTAAAAAAGTAATTATTCATTTTTATGACTTATGATTTTAAGTTTTATTTTTTTATAAAACTTAGATTATAATCTTACGATTCAGTGTATAATATATAGTCTATTATTATCTTAGAAAAAGTTAATATTGAATTTAAACCAACCACATGGTTGTGAACATAATAAATACAATCAAACACTTATCTCAAATGCATGGTAAAACTATAGTATTGTATTGTTTTAGTTAAGAGGAAAGGAGGCCTTAGCTAAAGTATTTATTGTATTATCCTTTCTTTTTTATCCTTTTATTTAATTTAATATTTAGGAATTCTCTCATCAATAACTTATATAAAAAATTCACTTATTTAAATTATTTATATTATTTCACATGTTATTATTTCAATATTAATCAAAAAAATGTGTTTGAAAACTAATATTTAAGTTATTTACAGAGTTTAATATATAATCATTTTAATGTCGATAAAAAATAGATCAAATTTTTAAAAATAGATTAATTATAGTTTTGTGTTAAATTTTAAGAACTAAAAGTATATTTAATTCTTAAATATATATTAATTAGTGAAAATTTTTAAATTCACATTTTAATTAAAATTTTATTTTATATTAACATAATCTGATGAAAATATTTTATAAAATCTAGTCTTAACCCCTTGTTTAATTATTTTTGTAATAATACGATTGCTTGAATGTGTGCACGTTTTTTAGTTATTTTTGTAGTAATATGATTATTTTAAGACGGACACGTTTTTTTAAGTTTTCTGTTTGGCAGTAAATTTGGAGTGTTGAGATATTAATAAGTTGACAGCTAAGGTTGGAAAGGTTTCACTTGCGGCAACCTTTTGGAATTTACGAAGCTGACGATTCCATTAGGTGGGACCCACAATTAATCAACCTCTAATCTTCTTCGTTATTTATCGGTAATAATGAATCATTACTCAAGTCATAACTTTCCCATTTCTCATAAACCACTTTATTACTCGGAAAAAGTAAAAATAAATTTTCTTGAATCGCAAAGTTAATTCAATGTTAGTTTGTTGGACATTGATGGTAAGAACAATAAATGCCCGCACCACCCTACGTCTTCCCCAAGAATAGTGCCTACAAAATTTAACCTCAAATATAATGCCATCAACTTCTTTGTTCGCAAATTCTACAACTTTTTCTCACCCATTTTGAATATACGAGGGATGTGTTAGTAATATAATATGTTCGAATGTGATCGAGTTATTTAGAGCGAGAGTTTTTACCTTTTTGGAATATAACAAAATTTACAATAATTTTTTATCTGTAACAATAATAAAGGGGATTCCCTCATTTGTGTCCACATTTTTTAATTCCTATTCTACCATTTTTAATATAATAATTTATTTATTATTTTAAAAATAATTTAACATATAACCGTTATTTTACCGTTTGTTTTTTCTCTGCAACAACATTATTTCATTATTATTCCTTTCGTGAAGTTGTCTTGCTTTACTTGCTGATGCTATTTATCTTCATTGGATTAAACAAAAATGTATTTTTTATTGTTCCTTTTCATTTATGATTATTCGGTGTGTATGCTTACTATTTCAATAGTAATGCCCAATTATCCAATTTATGATTACTCGCTTTTCATGTATTTTTATTGTTTCTTATGTTTCAAATTTTTTTTCCTGTGTCAACGATGAAAAATGAAATTTAAATCTTTTATAATCTCACCATTAATTTTGTGTGCACATCTTCTTTACACGATTGTTTTATGATATATTTCGTTTAAGGAGGTGGAGAATTTTGTTGTGAGATGAGAGTTTTTTTATTGTCAGGGTTTGCTTATTGTTAGGATATTGAAGATTAATGTGCAATTTGCACAGTGTTCACACAGTTTGGACACAGCAGACGGTAGCAAGGAAAGTCACGCGAAAAGCAATAGAATTCAGAGAGAAAGAGTGTGTTCTTCTGTATCTGCGATTTGATTATTTTAATCTTCAATATCTATATATACGCAAAGTTCAAATTTGTAATCTTTCGCGTAATGGTTTCTAAATATCTTTTTCGCATATTGGTTTACAACATATTTATTTGACCAATGGCACGAACAAAGCAAATTGCAAGCAAATCTACCGAAGGGCTCCTAGGAAGCAACTGGCCACAAAGTTCAAATATTTTTCACTGTAACTGTTTACAACTTCAAATTATTTAATAACTTTACAGTAAAGATATTTTTTATTATAAGTTTCAAAGTTTATAACATGAATATTTTTCATTCATAATACTTTAAATTTTTTTTCTTAATTTACCAGTTTACATAAATTCTTTTCATAAATATTTTTCATTATAACTATTTTTAACTTTTAAACACTTT
>Ga0209589_1006107_pt1 | contig 20113 bp, 17 predicted proteins | sample CowpeawhiteBW_FD_187525 | JGI IMG/M metagenome (GOLD analysis project Ga0209589, IMG submission 187525) | Root nodule microbial communities of legume samples collected from California USA - Cow pea white BW (SPAdes) (version 2) | ecosystem: Host-associated > Plants > Roots > Nodule | place: USA... | reverse complement strand
ATATATATATATATATATATATATATATATATATATATATATATATATATATATATATATATATATATATATATATATATATATATATACATCACAGCATACCAAACCATCTTTCACACACCAATTGATCCCATAATCGTTTCCCATTACCGCTATACTAGAATCCCTATTTTCACATACCACACTTTATTTACAGTCAACACAATGCATTACATACCATAGTTATCTTACACACACCACCCTTAGTCCATAATCTTCTCCGTTTTAACCCTCTTTCATTAAAATCTCGTGTCCATCACAACACAAATTACGTACATGCATAAGCACTTCCTATATGAGTAGCAGCGTCTGTTTAACTACTCCCGCACAGTTTATAGTCCAAAAATTACGAATGGTTCCATCACCCAAGTCTAGGTTTACTTATTTTCCAGAATCTTTCAATGTAAGCATATACACAACATTTCAACAAGATCATACATGGTAGCACATAGGTACTTTGCTCATAATAGTGTCATTTTCAACAAAATAGTGCCAATCAGGTACTTATATCATGCACAATTATTTTTGACTCCCAACATAAACCCAACACCCAATTTTAGATCAATATCATGCCTTCCAACATAATCATGATATACACAGTCAATCATATGCGTAAAATTCACATTCAAACATTTAATCATCCCAACCACATTATAGGTACCCTAAACAGATCCAAAACAACCAAAACAGCGTCACAGTGTTCGTGCCGCCTGGCGGTTCATCCTCTGCCGCCAGGCGGTTCATGGAGGAAACCCAGAAAACGGGTGCAAACATATGTGTCGCATGGCGGCTCATGAACTACCGTCAGGCAGTTTTTGGAAAAATCCAGAAACGCAAATATAACGAGAGAAAGTAGGTTCCACAGTTTCACTATGGTTCAGATCATACATTCATATCATTGCGACATAAAACAAGCAATGCGAACTCCCTAACCTGGATTTCCTTGCTCAATTTGCTAAAGGTGCTACTTCCTTCTTGTTTGCCAATCTCCTTCTTGCTCTTCTACCAATTCAGACCCAGAACCTCACCCAACACTCACAAATACTCTCCTTTCGTGCTCTATTTCTGGTATAGTCTCAGCCTTGACATAACCTTTCCTAATACTAAACTTTTACCTTTTAAATCGTGCTTAAATTTAGGTCAATAATGCAAAAACGGGATTCCCACTTAATTAATGGTTAATGGCCATTCATGGTCCCTTTATGGTTGTTTTTCAACCTCCCTTGGCTACTAGATAAGTTAGGGTTTCCTTTAACCCTTCCCATTCCACCCAATTCTAGCATTAGCAAAAAAATATAAAGTTAAATTTAAGTTTTCCCCAAACTCACCACCATGCACTTGCCAAGTCAATACAAAATCATCATGCCAATCCCCGTTTCATGCCAACTAGTATAACCCAATTGCTATCTTCTTACTTACACGCACATACATATTAGTAAAAAAAAAAAAATCCTACGCAAAGGGCATACATATGACTCAAACCTAAGTCCTCTCATACAATCAAAGTACTCTCAACCACTTGAGCTAATACTTGTTCACATCATGAAGGTTAGCATTTAATGTCATAAAGGCTTCTCTTACCCGCATTTATTAAATAATTATTTATTTAATTATTTAAATTTAGTGGGTCTCACACTTAGTCTCAGAGCAGTACTAGTATGAGATCTTGTAGACTATTTTATCACTATTTTTCTTTTAATTTCCGATACTATGTTTTATGAATTGGAGACTTGAAACCTTTGTAGATTTAATGTAATTTTAAACTTTAGTGCATGAAATAAATTTTCCCACACTTTGATTGGGACGAGTTTATTTATAATGTATAGTATTTATTTATAAAGATTAAAACATAATAATTAATGCTATGTATGATTGTGACGAGTTTATTTATTTTTCTTCTTAAATTTACTTTATATTCCTAATAATAAAATTACTATTTTCATTTGCTAATTTAAAATTTATAAATTGTCCTTACATTTTCATTTGAAGTTAATTACCTTTTCTTTTTATTCTTGTTTTATGATACTTCAACAACACTAATTCTTCTTTCATTTCTTATTCAAATTTCTTTTCATTATAAATTTAAACGAACTTTAACAGCATTTGCATTTCTTCTTTCCTTTGTAGATTTTTTAATACTACTCCTTGCTCAATTTTCCCTTTACAAATTCACTATATATATTTATATTGTATACACAACATATGAAGAAAAAAAACTCTAAAAAGTCTCCGTATCCCCAAGTTCATACATATATCTACATGGATCAATTTGAATAAACACTAATTTATAAAATAAAAAATTAAACTTTTTTATAAATGAAAACCAAACACTTATAAAAAATGTTTAATAATATATATATATATATATATATATATATATATATATATAAAAGAAAATTTACAACAAAAATTATCACTTTCCCTCCATGTAAAAGGATAAAAATAAAAAATAATGATATTTTGACTCTTTTTTTTTTATCCACTTTTAACTTACCATTCTAATCATCCTTAAATCATCACACAACACTATTACACAAAAATCAAAAATAGATAATTGAAGAGTGATTGGAATGATAGATTAAAAGTGGATTAAAAAAAATAGATCAAAATATCGTTATCCAAAAATAAATAAGAGAAAGGAACTTCTTCTTGTTGCTTCGAATGGATGATGATGATGAAAATCTTCTAAATCATATCAAAGCTCAAGAATTCATATTGAAGTTGTTCATTCAGTGGTTCCATGAAAGAGCTGGAATGATGATGATCAAGAGATTTGAACCAAGTATTAGACTCATGAGAATAGGTTTCACTAGTGCCAGTACTCCATTGTTGAATGTTTGTGCCCTTTTGGTTAGCATCATCAAGAACACCATCATCATCATCATAATTGTAACAGTAATCAGCTTCCACAAACATTTCAGCAACATTGGAGAACTGGCCTGTGAGTTCTTGCACAAGGGCTCTGAAGTTTGAGGCACTGGTCTTCACCTTCATAGGGCTTGAGATATATGTCACTTTAACATCCTTCTTCTCACCCCTTTTGCTCTTCCCTTTTCTCTTCATCATCACAACATGGTTGTTCTTAACTCCAAGCATTATTATCAACAAAAGGGTTACTTAATCAACCAACAAAAACCCAATTGCCACAATTAAAAAATGATTGAAGCTATAGGGTTTGTATTTATAGTATGATAAAGGGTGGGTGATGTAAAATCAGGGTGAACTTCCTGGATAGTGATTATGTTAAGAAAATTAGGGTTCGTGGTTGAAATAATGGAAAGGGGTTAGAAAGTGCATGGTTGAGAAGGTTCCATTGGGGTGTTGAAGAAACTTTCAAGTTTTCCATGGATATTAACATGGTGATAACAGATTAATACATGTGTATCTGTCACTGTTTTGTTTTTTATTTGTGGTTTACGTTCCGTGAACCTTTTGGTCATGTGCAGTTATGGATGACTTAGGAAATTTCCAGCAAGAAGCCAAAGTAAGAATCTGAATCGTCACAATTTCAAATTGTGATTAAAAGTTATTCAACGAATGTTTGATATAATTAAAATGATTTATAAATAGGGATTTCTAATGTCAAATTTATATTTATATCTGTTGTTGTTTCCTATGTTAAGACCGTTTTATCTTGATTAGTTGCATGTTTTTTTTTTTCACTTTGAAAACATGTAAAATAAATTTCTAAAATCAATTCAGGTTAATAAATTGTTTGAAGACACTCAAAATTAATTATAGATAAAAAATATAATTATTTTTAATTTCTCAATCAATCAAAATTATTTTTTTCACATAAAATAAAATCAATTTTTCTGAACGCATTTTAAATTTCTTTTATGATTGTTTTAAATATTTTAGTAATGATTATTTGTATTCAACCTTTAATAATAATATTTTAATTTATTTTTTCCTTTTTATGTTTTTTCTTAGTTTTGTCAAGTGAAATTTAAATATTTTTATATTTTTATAGATATTAACTAAATGAATGTTGGTGAAGAATTTAATTATGATGTCAGTGTCTGATGTAAGATGAATGGAATAAATTTTGTTGATGTCGTGTTGTCACTTTTATATCTGAGCAAAAAATCTCAATAAGATCAAATTCGAAGAAATTTAACATAAATTTAAACATGTGTTGGAATCAAACGAGACACAGAAATATATAACGACTAAAATAGATAATTGCACTCATATTTAAATAATGAATTAAAATTTTATCAATGTCTAACTTCAATATATATTTTAAATTTGATTTTTGATATCGTATTTTTTATTAAAGTTTAATAAAAAAATTGATTATATTTATGTCACTTATTAAAACTAAAAATATTTAATCATTTAAATCAAGTAAACTGTAATTTTTATTTTATTTTCAAGAATTGTAAATCTTTAGATATTTTTGAGATTCTAGAAATATATGGTTATGGTTGAATTTAATTTATAAATACACAATTCTTCATCTGTGCCAGTTAGTCAAAAAGGTTACTTCCAGGAAAGTCATATAGTACGAAAGCAAAACATGAGGATGAATTAAATTTGATGTGACCCAAATGATAGAAGAAAAGAAAATTCATCCACACGTTTAAACCAACTGTATATTACTAATTAAAAGTTATTAATACTTTATAATAATTTATATCCAAGATAAATTATTTTTTATTTTTATTGATAACGAAAAAAAAATTCTCCTATCAGTTTTTGTGTAAGTAAATTTGTAGAAAAATATTCAGATTATAGAATAAAATTTTATATTGTATTTCTAATAAAAGAACCAATACAATTACGGGTTTTTTTATGATATTTCTCTTCGATATTCCGTAATCAGATCAATTTCTGATCTTGACTCTTAAATAAAGTTAGATTTTTCTCATATTTAAACAATTACAATTCATCCTTTTAATTTGAAAAATGATTGTAATATAAAACGTTTATAAAAGGTCAATTATTTTTCTTTCTTCCTCAAGATGAAAGTGCTCAAAAGGGAAAGTTGGAGGAAAGTGTTATGGTATGGAAGTCTTCCTACATTCAATATGATCGCACAAATAGTGTACTTACTTGGCAGCCACACAAAAGGAAAATTTGTCAAATTCAAACTTTTTTAATCTTTTCAAATAGTTACATTCTGAAAAGAAAAATTCTATGCATGACTTTTTTTGTATTTACATACACTATTTTTAATTGCTTACTTTTGACTTAATTAGGCCTTTGGTCCCTAATTTATATGCATGGATCATTTTGATCCAATAATTTTTCGGGGTTCAATTTAGTCTTTTAGTTTGTTTAAGATGTTCAATTTAGTTATCGACGTTAATAACATTAAATAATTTAACGACAGAGTGTTTTGATGTGATACTGTGGCAATTGATAATTACGTGGCAATGTAGGGAGATCAGATGATGTGGACAGTAAATAAAAAATTGAAGTTGTATTGGGTTTTCGAAGAGGGTAAAATTAGGGTTCGTGTGGTAAAGAAATTGGGGATACTGGTGGAGAAGAACATTGATTCGAGGAAGAAGCGATTGAAGGATAACGATTCAAAGAGGAAGGATTTGCGATCTCCTTGGTTGTATAGGATCCTCGCTTTGTTCGTAGTGGTACCAAATCGAAGGTAAGTTTTTGGGTTTTTAATGGAATCGTTGTCACCTTTTACTTTTATACTATTGAAATTGTGGGCGTTGCTATTGTTTTTTATGTGTTATTTTGTCTCTGTGTGTTTTTAATGGTGTGTGGGTTGTGGTCCCGTTGATTTGTGGTCAGTGGGTTGTGGTCCCCTTTTAAAGGAGATTGTGTTTAACTTTTTTTGGGTATGGGTTGTAATATGTATTGTATCTGTGGGCATTGGTAGTGCATAAAGTAACTTGTTTTATGTTTTTTTATAGGTTGGGATGTGTGATGATATATTTGAGGTGGTGGTCTACCATGGGGGATACTTTGAAACGAATGAAACATTGAGTTATAGTAATGGGTTAACGTCCATGTTGGCTTGTGACCCATATAGGTGGAGTTTTTTTCGAGATAATGAGAATACTTAGGGAAATGGGTTATGTAAACATTAAAGAGTTATGGTATTAGTAAGTCAGTTGTATTGGAGAAAAATTTGAAAATTTTGTATGATGACAAGGGTGCAATGCACATGGTCAATATTGCTAGAAGAGATGATGGCAGAAACATGAACTAAAAATGTTGAGGTCTAACGTGAGGTGGATGGTCATAGTGGTTGTTGTGAAGGAGATCACATTAATTATATGGAGGATAGTAATGTGGTTCATGAGGTTGAAATGCAACAAGATAATAATGGTTGTCACATGGAATATGAATTGGAGGATGAAGTTGATAGTCATCATAACATTAGGGTGCAGCCACAAACTTAAGTGGATGCTGAAATTGAGGTTGATGTCAATGTTGAGGTTCAGCCAAAAATTGAAGTGGATCAAATTCTGGTTGAGGAAAATAATGAGATTGAAGCAGAAGTTAGTGTCCAACTTGAAGTTGATGTACACGTAGGTATTGCACATGAGGCAGTAGGTGGTGTCCAAACTGAGTGTGATTTAGAAGCACATACTGGAGCTGAGGCAGAAATAAGGATTGAGGAGGAAAGAAATAAAGGTGAAACTGATTCTGATCATATTGTGAGTGAGGAAGATCTACATGATGTAAGTGTACATTATGAGGACAATTTGTGGGAAGTAAATGGGGAAGAAGATGTTGAGGAGGAAGAATTAGAATTTGATGGTAGTGCCCATGTTGATATGCATGATAGGGGTTTATTTGATGATGGGTGGGAATCAGATAACATGAACAATGATGATCCAAATAGTGATGAGTCATTGGCCAGTGGCAACCCATGTAAGGCAAACTTTGGGACCTTTGAAATGCCCAAAAGCATGGCCCAATATCAGAGGGAAGTTGAAACGTATTTTCCAGATAAAGAGACATTTGTAGAGGCAATAAGGACATATGGAGTGGAATCTGGAAGAAGGCTAAAACTTCAAAAAAATGATAAAGGTAGATGTAGAGTGATATGTTTAGGTGGGAAAGGAAAATGTACTCGGTTTGCCTATTGTGCTTATGTGGTTGCAACAAACATATGGCGGTTAAGGAGAATTAATGACAAGCACAAGTGTAGTACAAAATTCAATGTAAAACTGTTAAATGCTAAGTGGTTAAGTAGTAGGTTGGAAAACACATTAAGAGACAACCCAAGTCTAAGGGCAGTTGATATTCACAATAAAGTAACTAGGAAGTGGAATATTGCTGTGACAAAGTCCATGGCTCGTAGAGCAAAAACACTGGCTATTGAGCAAGTTGATGGGTCTTTTATAGAACAATTTAATCGAATTTATCACTATGCACATGAGATTCTTAGATCTAATCCTGGTTCTACAACAAAGGTGAAAGTTGAAGGAAATGAAGGGGAAAGATATTTCAGCGGGTTCTACATGTGTTTAAAAGCATGCAAAGATAGTATAATTTCATGTTACCCTTTTATTGGTTTAGATGGTTGTTTTTTGAAGCACAAGTATAGAGGTGAACTCCTTACTGTTGTTGGAAGGGATACCAACGACCAAATGGTACCAATTGCATGTGTTGTTGTTGAAGTGGAAAATAAGGACAAATGGACATTGTTTTTGGAGTTGTTAATTGATGATCTTGGGGGACCCAATATTTGTGCATCATACACGTTCATGTCAAACCAGCAAAAGGTATGTATATTATTTTCGCACACTATTGTTATTACCTTTTACTACTGAGACATTTGGTGCCCTGCTCAAGTTAATTTAATTGTCTTTTGCAGGGTTTGTTGTCTACTATTCAATCCTTTTTGCTTGGGGCTAACCAAAGGTTTTGTATGAGGCATTTATATGCAAACTTTAAGAAGAAATTCCCGGGAAAGAATTTGAAAGCTTTAATGTGGGAAGTAGCTCATAGCATATATCCACAACAATGGGAGAAAGTCATGAGGAAGATTAAAGAAGTTAACATCGATGCTTTCAAACATATGTTAGGAATACCCTCAAGGTAAACGTAATCAACTTTGCTAAAACTGATTGTGAAGCATTATTGATTTGTGTGTGCCACTTGAATAGGTATTGGTCAAAATCAAGGTTCATCCCCAGACCTTTGTGTGACACAATCGTGAATAACATGAGCGAGGCATTCAACAGTATAATTGTACAAGAAAGGAGTAAGTCGATAGTGTCCATGATGGAGGAAATACGTCTTTATATGATGCAAAGATGGGCTAAAAATATATCAAAGGCAAAATCCTTCAAAAACTCAATACGTCCAAGAATTAAGAAGAGATTGGACAACAAAACAGCAAATTCCACAAACTGGATTCCCAAGTACTTCTAATTTGTTGCCTAGTCATTCTGATTTAGTCACCATTACCTCATTTGTGATTTATACTTGTATTGAATTGTGATACACAGCTGGTCATCAAATCAGATATTTGAGGTTAGGCACAAATCATTTACTGGGGAGAAATTTGTGGTCAACATAGACAACAAACATTGCACCTGCAGGAAGTGGAGTATAACAGGGATACCTTGTTGTCATGTAATGGCTGCAATTAAGTTTCTGAACTTAAGTGAAGAAGATTTTGTCCATAATTGGTTTAGGATCTCAACCTATGAAGAGACCTACAATTCCATCATATACCCTTGTAACGGTCAGTAAATGTGGATTCAAACAGAATTTCCAAATGTATTGCCCCCTCCTAAAAGAATTCTACCTGGAAGACCCAAAAAGAAAAAAAGACTTGAAGCTTGGGAGATGAACAAGAATGGGAAGCATATTACAAAATATGGCTTGACCAAAAAATGTGGCATATGTAAAGAAGTAGGCCATAATCGAAAAAGTTGTCTCCAACAACCTCAATCAGCACCACCAACTCAGTCAACTCAGCCAATAAATGTAGGATTAGAACAACCACCACCAGTTGTAACAACTCAGTCAACAAATATAGGATCAGAACAGCCACCATCACCACCTCAGACTCAACCAAGTCAGTCATCATAGCAGCCACCACCAATACAAAATCAGGCAAATCAATCATCACATCAGCCACCAGAATCATCACAGCAGCCACCACCAATACAAATTGAGGCTGCTTACTCATCACAACATCCACCATAACAGACATCACACCAAGCAGGATCATAAATAGTTGTACGAAGTCAACCATGCCACCTTCCAATTCCTCGTCCAACCTCAACCATACCCAATAGAAGGCAAAAACTCCAGCATAGGAGAGGATGTGTGTGGAAGTCATGAGGCTTACTTATGCTTTTTTTTATGATGCACAATTTATTTTTGGATTATGATGTATTATGCAGCTTTTAGATTTCTAAGTCAAGATTGCTTTGTCTACTTTTATTTTGTAGTTTTTACATTGTAAGTTCAAAAATCCAAAACAAAATTGGATGTCTTTTGTGCTGTAACATCAAGTACAATGATGTGATTATATAATATTGTGTTATGACTCAAAATTTCTCTTTATTGAATGTTTGTAATGGTTGTATTTGATACCAAACAAAGATTTCTTTAACGCCAACTTTTCATTAATTTACTAACTGATACAACAATTCAGCTTTCCAATTACATATTTGAAGTCAATAAAATAACATATACAAACTGATACCCCCAATACAGATTCAACAACACCCAATACAGATTAAATCACACACTTTTCATCAATCGTGACAACACAATGATGTTCACTACAACTAATAAACACATTATCCCTAGTAAAATATTAATAAACATTCTGAAACCTTAAGTTCTTTCTCCATAATATATATCTTCCTCATTTCCCTTAATAGTGTTATCCCTTTCATCACCAGCATCTTCCGAACACCATTTAAAGTAATTACAACCAATGAAAGCTTCACTTCCGCTCTGTCATGACAACATTCAGAACAAAAAAAACCTTCATGTTAGTTGCAACCACTTATTCATGAATGAATCACGGAAAAAGGGTGATGGATCTAACCTTGTAATTAGGACAATCCCAAAATTTCTTCCCACCATTTTTAGTAGTTCGAGTTGTTCTTAATACAACAACCTCTCCACAGTTGCAAGTGGGTGCTCCACTGTGAGAGAAAATTGCACCATCATGATTAGATAACTTAGGATTTTGCATACCTCACGAATTACAGGAGCAAGATGAAGAAGAGTGGCCCCTAGACATCACTCAGAATGAATAAAGCAAGGAAAATGAAGAAGAACTCCAACAGAACGATGAACAACAGTGAAATTAGGGCAAATGAACAGTTTTATCTCCATAAATAACCTTTGTTGCCACCTCATTACACCACATTGATGACAGGGTATTCAAAACTTGCCACGTTTCTATTCCAAACTAACACAAGGGCACTATTATGACGTCGTTTAACCAAAACTAACGGGAGGAACCATTTTAAACTATTTTAACAAAGTAAAGGACTAAATTGAACCCCGAAAAAATTAGGGGACCAAACTGAATCAACCATAAAAATTAGGGGACCAAAAGTCTAATTAAACCTTTATTTTCTAATGGAAATCATGTTTATATGTATTTTTGTTTTATTACAAAAGTTTTATTTGTATGCACATTTTTTTTAATTTGTTACAGGTGACATGTTCTTAATTTTGTTTATTTTATGATTTTTTTAATTTTTATTATTATTGCTTATTTTTATGACAGTAAGTTGTTTTTTAATCATTTTATTTATTTATTGGAAATAGATTTATTTTTAATGCAAAATGTGTCAATAAGTTATTATTTTTATTAATTTAATAATCTTTTAGAAAGTAAAAAAATGAGAAAAAATAGTAGACATCAACTATGACATCCTATTTAATAGAATAATTCTAATAAATAAAACATGGTATACCATAATAAAGTATATTAGAATTTAACCATTAGAATCATCCCAAAATATACTTAGAACAGAAGTACCATGAGCACATAACAATGCCATAAACATGTCTTAAAACATAAAACAAAATGACAAAAGATTGCTCAACAGAGCAAGAAATTACATAAGACCAATTTTTCAAAAGATGCTCAAAAGAGCAATAACCAACACGCATGAACTACACAACAACATCTTCACCGTCTTGATGATCACCAAGGGTCTCCACGTCTGCTCTCACCAACATTTGGTGATCATTGCAAAAAGAAAAACATAACAAAGAAACAAACACAGAAAAAAAGAAGGTTAAGCTAGTGTATTTAAGTATTCATACATAAATATAGTTACATAAGTACATCACCCAAGGAACACATACATTGAGAAAAGAAACATTAACTTACGGTTTTCACTCAATTAAACATTCAACTAGGGATGTCAACGGGACAGGTAGGGTACGGGTAATAGCTCCCTGGTACCCTACCCACTGGATAAATATTTGCTTCATACCAGTACTCATATTCGTCGATTATCTGTTATGCGGGTACCCGCATAATTTTGTAATATCCACGGATATTCACAAGTACCAGCGGGTATTTACAAAAAAATAAAAAAATATTTAACAATATATTTTAATCATATATTCAAATAAAATACAATACATAACATTTATAAATTTCAAACAAAGTTCAAATAACTCATTTAAATAGTGTTGAATAACAGTTTACAAGTAAATGAACTTTTTTTAAAACTAATTGATAAAAAAATAACTCATTCAAAATCAATATGTTAATGTTTTAATTATGATTTTTTATTTTTTTAATTTAAATTAGAGTATAGCGGGTACGAATATCCACGGGTACGGGTACTACAATACTCGTACCCGTCCCGTTAACATGCGGGTATTAAAAATACTCGTACCCATTACCCACGGTTATCCATTTACAATATTCATTTCCTACCCGTTACAGGTTTTATCCGCGGATACTCGCGAGTATGAATTTTTTTGACATCCCTACACCCAACTAACTCTTGACTCGATCTCGATATCCGGATTATGCGTTTGATATAGAATTCTAAGTAGGGATGGCAATGTGCAGGGTGGGATGGGTTTCGCTATCCCATACCCATTCCCGTAGAAAAAATTCATCATCATCCCTATACTCAAATCCAACAGGTACCAAACTTTTGTCTCATCTCATCCCCACCAGGTAACGGGTATAATATTGTACCCATACCCGTACCTATGATCTTACTACTTCAATATTAATTTTAATTAATTCCTATAACATAATAAAAAATTACGATAGAGAAAACATAATATTATCAAATATTCAATATTAGGAGGAGAATTGTTTCTTTGATATCAAATACTTTGAAATAAATTATAATTGTTTACATTTTATATTAGAATACCAAATAAAATTTCATGAGAACCAAAACATTTATTAAATTTGCAAACATTGATGAAATCTAATTGATAAATTTTAAAAATATTTTTAAAAAATATATATATAAGGGAAACAAATATTCAAAATAAAATATATTTTAAACTTTTGTTTACTTAAATTTTTTAAATTGTAATGAATCTCTGTTTTACAAACTAATAAAACTTAATAATACCTCACTTGATCAAAATGACGCAAAGAACAAATAATAAACATAATAATAAAATTTTTGGCATAGATCTTGTATCTTTTGAACTCCAATATATGTTGGATGGTGATAAAAAAATATTGGGTTAAATATGTTTTTGGTCCCTTAACTTTCAGTGAATTTTGGAATTAGTCCATTTCGAAACTTTGGACCAATTTAGTCCTTCATCTTTTGAAATACGTGGATTTAGTCCTTTTAATCAAATTTTGTTAGGTTTCTTTGGTGTTTCGTACACATTTCAATATTGTATTTGAGTTGTTTATATTGTTTAACACATTTTTGCTTTAATGTTAAGTCAAATATTATTATGACTAAATTCACGTATTTTGAAATATGAAAAACTAAATTGGTTCAAAATTTCGAAATGAACTAATTTCAAAATTCACTGAAAGTTAAGGGACCAAAAATATATTTAACCCAAAAATATTCATCACAATTACATTCAATTTTTATATTGTAGTAAATAAAAGTTATTTATACAATTATAGTGAAAAAATTACAGTATGATTGATAATGAGTTAGAAAATAAAAAAATAATTAGATAAAGTATATTGAAAAATTATTCTACATGATGAAAATAAATAACAAACAAAAATATTAAAAAATTAAAAAATGTGTGTCTTAGAAATAATTTGAGAGACTAGTGAGAGAAACCGCACATAGAAAAACAAATGTATAATTAAGAGTATGATAAGATGAAAAATACCTTAAATATCTAAGCAAACTTTTCAAATATCAACATATATACTCGATGATTGAGAAATAACGAAAATTATTTTAGCGAAACAAAAGTTATTGAAATGAAACAAAAATGAATAATAATAAGTAAATAATATTTTTTTTATATTACCTAGTAAATGAAAGGTTTATACTCTTAAACACTTAGATTAAGAGTATTAAACATTCTCATGTGAAAGGAAAATATATAATAAATAAAAAATTATAAAATAATAGAAATATTCAAATGTGAGACATAAAAAATTTTAATTAACATGCATCATTTTAACATAATTATATAAATGTTACGATAAGATGAAAAATAGATTGGAGATGCAAACGAGTTTCATGACAAATCAAATAATTAGAAGAAATAAAAAATAGAAAGTATATATATATATATATATATATATATATGTTCTTGTAAAGAACAAATAAGATCAGTTAGGCACAAGTATCGCCTTACCCATATTCGGTATCTCCTCGGTTGGCTTCTCCCCTTTTTGCATATATCGGCTTGAACTCGGGAGGGGTTACCTGCAGAAGGGACTCCGAAGCTTAAGTCAGTCAAAGCTCTCAAAAGTCAAATCAGGTGATTAATGGAGTAATGAATGCGTACCTTTTATTTGTGGGGTCCATGTATATTTATAGATTATTAATTATGTTTACCCATCGCATGGGTTGGGCCCTAGTTTGGGTCATAGGTGGGCCTGGGCCTTGGCCGTGGCCTAGGTTCTTAGTCTTGACTGTTGGGGACTTACTGGATATTAGGGGGTTTTGATTTTACTGAGTATTTTAAGGTGGTCGGCCTAAACCGAGTACTTCCTTTGGCGGCTTGTGCCGCTATCACTTGTACATTGTCCTAGGCGGTTTCATTCTTTTTGGCATCTTAGGTTGCCGATTCAGGTCGGTTAGGTTTAGGTTAGCGTAGACCGGTTACTTGAATGATTTCGTGTGCAGGTATGGGTATGTCGGTCAAGGGTGATATATGTTGATATGCCAGCGAGACCGGTTAAGTGTGGTACACCAGTCCCCCAGCCTTTAAGTGTGATGAACAATGTTAAGGCTGAAGATAGGAAAAAGTAGGTAGTAGGTGAAGGGGTGTCAAAGGTCAAATCAAAGAGGGGTTTTTACGATGAGTGCATGCTTGTTGGTTCATTTGCGAGAATTTCACAATCAGAGATCTTGCGTGCGTTATACCTGTCCGACTAGTTCCTAGTTCCTGCCGTCAACTTTTCAGAAAAAAGGTATGTCTAGTAGTGATAGTGTGTCGTTGTCTTCGTCCAGTAGTGAGAGTATGGAGTCTGAGAGGAGTATTGGTAGGCATGTTGAGGAGGAAAGTACTAGTTTTGCGGGTATGGTAGGCAGAATTCCAATGGAAACGGTGACTGAGGTGCGAGAAGACCCTCCAGAAGAACTAGCGGAGAGTAATTGGCCGGCCAAGGGTGGCTATGGGTGGGTGGCTGCTGAAGTTCGTAATCAATCGTCTTTATTTTGATGGTCTCGTCTATTGAATTCTTGGTTAAATTGTACCCCTGTTATCGCAAAAGGTGTAAACAGGGGTATCGTTTCCTTGGAGCGGGTGAGCGCCATTAACCGCGTATGCCACGGGCAAGAGGGGGCGACCGAGAAGTTTTTTTATATGTACATGAGCCATTTCTCCCAGCTGCATGTGAGGTTATCGCTGGACGACTTTACCATGGGGGTACTACGTGCGCTGAACGTTGCACCTACACAGCTGCATCTGAACAGTTGGGCCTATATGCAAGCCTTCCATGTTTTGTGTCAGTCACTATATCTACAACCTTCTCCTCATGCATTTTTGTACTTTTATGACACTAGGCCCCGCCAGCCGACTAGTTGGTTATCTTTGGTGAGTCGCCCTAGCATCAGCAGATTGGACGCGTTCTCTTAGTCCTTCAAGCATTTCAAAGACGGATACTTTAAGGTTGTGGTGAAAGAGGAGGGCAGGTCCCATTTCCTTAACGTAGATGGGAGCATAAAGTTCCCGTTTAGCTGGACGGGAAGCCCTTCTCGATATAAGGACATGGGCACCGACGAGTTATCAGCGGTGGATAAGGAGGTGGTGGAGGTCTTGATGAAGTTTTCTGATAAATTGCCCACTAAGGGTCTAATTAGAGTTTATAATTCAGTTCACCCGATTATTGATATTGAAGGTATCTATTTATTACTTAAACTATACTAATGCTTCTAAGTTGACTTAACCGGGTTTTGATGCGTTGTTGTAGGGCACATGGCTCAATCCGAAAAGAAGAACTTGGCACTTTTTCAAGCGTTGAGGAAGGAGATGGCCGCGAAGGCCAAAACAGCTGGGAACACTGATGTTCCCAACTTGCAGGAGTCGCTAGTTGAGGTGCACGTGCATGGCGGCATTAAGAGAAAGGTCGAATTGCCGGCTCGACCCGACAAGGGTAAAGATGTAAAGAAGGTCAAGGCGACATTGCTCGGGCCAGGGTCATCCAGTGGGACGAAGGGGCCAGAGTCTGGTTTGATTGAGTTGCCGGAAACGTCTATTAGGAAAGATATTGCTATCAATCTTCCAGAGACAATCATCAACTCTATCGATGATATGGAGGCGAATCATCTCGTAAAGTCTATGGTTGAATTTGGAAGCAAGGCATTGATACTAAGTCGCCGGGTTGGGTCTTTGTACCGACGAGAAGTGAAGGAGGGAGGTCAAGAAAAGGTGGAGGAATTGCAAGGAAAGATTGATAATTTTGAGGAGGAGAGGGCCACTTGGAAGAAGGAGGGGGAGAGTTGGGAGGAAGAGAGGAAAAGGTTGGGAACTTGGAAAGTTCGTTGCTTAGATTCGGACGGAAAACTCAACATGAGGATAATGGATTTGGAGGCGGACTATGATGAGCTGAAGGAGAAGTATGATGGTGCTGAGGGATAGCTTGACGACTTGAAGGGTTACATCATCCAAGAGCATATTAACGATTTTCAGAAGGGATTATGGCAGGCGGCTTTCTTGACCAGGATGTTGATGCAGCCAATTCAAGATTTGATGTTAATAAGGATGTGGTTGATGGGCAGCTTATCAACGAGGAGAGAGTAGTCCAGATGGGGAGGGAGAGAAGGGAGCGGTTGAGGAGGAGAAGGAGACGGAGGTTGTCGTGCAAGGGGGCAACGACACGGTGGAATAGGAATTTTATTTTTTATGATTCGAAACAGTTATTGAGCCTATGTCTGTAATAATTGGTACATCATATCTGTGGCACTCCGTACATTTCTTTGCTTTTATTTTAATATGATTAATGCTTTATGTACGCTATCTTTTTTGTCGGATGCCAATAGTATTGATGTTATGTTTGGCGAATTTAGGTGTTTGTTAAGGGTGTTCGACCTAGGCCGCTAACTTGTGGTAAGGGTGGGGAACTTAAACGAATTGACCAACAAGTTAAGGGTGTTCGACCTAGGCCGCTTACTTGTGGTAAGGGTGGGGAACTTAAACGAATTAACCAACAATTTAAGGGTGTTCGACCCAGGCCGCTTACTTGTGGTAAGGGTGGGGAACTTAAACGAATTAACCAACAATTTAAGGGTGTTCGACCCAGGCCGCTTACTTGTGGTAAGGGTGGGAACTTAAACGAATTAACCAACAAGTTAAGGGTGTTCGACCCAAGCCGTTTACTTGTGGTAAGGGTGGGGAACTTAAACGAATTAACCAACCAGTTAAGGGTGTTCGACCCAAGCCGTTTACTTGTGGTAAGGGTGGGGAACTTAAACGAATTAACCAACAAGTTAAGGGTGTTCGACCCAGACCGCTTACTTGTGATAAGGGTGGGGAACTTAAACGAATTAACCAACAAGTTAAGGGTGTTCGACCAAGGTCACTTACTTGTGGTAAGGGTGAGGAACTTAAACGAATTAACCAACAAGTTAAGGGTGTTCGACCCAGGCCGCTTACTTGTGGTAAGGGTGGGGAACTTAAACGAATATGAGAAGTAAAGTAAAGAATAGTCGTAAAGTTGGGAACCCTTTGTATTATTCATTGAATCTGGGGTGCCTCATTAAAACCTCCCCGGCCAAAACCCTCCTTAGGGAAAAAAGACCAGCTGAGGAAAAAGAGTACACCCAGGGTTACAAGTGTTTGGTGTGATACAATACATGTTTTTAACTAAAGTAGAACTTTAGATGGGACACATTTCATGTATTGGGTATTTCTTCCCCAGATAACTGCTCTAGGCGATATGATCCTCCTTCAGCGTCTTCGCGTATTCGGTATGGGTCGTCCCAATTGGCAGAGAACTTGTCATCCTTCTTTCTTGCACTGCTGGCCATTCTCCAAACTAAGTCTCCTCTTATAAACGATCTTGGGCATAGGTTGGCATTGTACTTTCTGGCAGCTCTTTGTTTGGCGGCTAAGTTGCGTATCTGAGCTTTTTCTCTGAGCTCGGGTAGGAGGTCGAGGTGAGTGGCAATGTTTTGATGATTATGGGTTGGGTCATATAGTCCTCGGCGTAGGGATGGTTCGCCAATTTTGACGGGTATCATGGCGTATGCACCGTATACTAGGCTGAATGGGAACTCGTTTGTTGCTGACTGAGGGGTGCACCTGTAAGCCCATAGTACTTCTACCAGTTCTTCAGGCCATCGGCCTTTAGCGCTGTCCAACCGCTTGCATAGTTCCACTAGGATAACTTTGTTGGCCGCCTCTGTTTGTCCATTGGTTTGTGGGTGTTCCACAGAACTGGTTATATGTTTGATGCCTAGACCAGTGTAGAATTTGGCTAGTTCCTTATCTATAAATTGTCGGCCATTGTCGGTGATGATGGTATGTGGAACACCATATCAGCATATAATATCTTTCCAAACAAATTGCTGGACTTGCTGGGCTGTGATAGTGGTCAGTGGTTTGGCTTCTATCCACTTGGTGAAGTAATCGACGGCTACTATTAAGAATTTTACCTGGCCCTTGCCAGGGGAGAAGGGGCCGAGGATATCCATCCCCCATTTAGCGAAGGGTCACGGGGATAGTATGGAATGAAGTTGTTCTTATTTCTGGTGGATGAGGTTGCCATGTTTTTGACATGGTTTGCATTTTTTGACGAAGTCTTGGCAATCCGCTTCTGTAGTCGGCCATAAGTAACCGGCGCGAAGGATTCTAGTAGCCATAGTGCGTGCGCCGGAATGGTAGTCGCAAATGCCTTCATGCAACTCCTTAATGATGTATTGCGCTTGTTCTGCAGTGACACATTTGAGAAGTAGTTGGCCATATCCGCGTTTGTAAAGATCATCGCCTATCATGGTATATCTGGCGGCCTTAGCCAACCAAGGTTTATCAGCAATTGGTGGGGGGTTGCCGGTTTGGAGATATTGGATATAAGGGGTGGTCCAGTTGTGGGCTTAGGGATGGGTGAGGTTATCGGTTGGGGTGTGGGTTAGGTTATGGCAAGTATTTGTGATGGAAGGGGTGGATAGTGTCTGTTGCAATAGGGATCGGTGGCGGCTTTTTAATTTGGTGCTGGCTAATTTGGATAGGATGTCGGCTCTGATGTTGTCGTGGGAATATGTTTGATGTGGACCTGTTCAAAAGCGGATTGAATGACCGCACATACTAGATGGTAATATTGTAAAAGGGCGAGGTCCTTGATCTGGAATTCATCATTTAGGTGACCCACAGTAAGCTTGGAGTTGGTTTTACACGTTAAAGATTTGACGCCAACTTCGCGGGCCAGGGAAAGGTCGACGAGGATGGCTTCGTATTCGGCTTGGTTGTTGGATGTTTTGAAGGCAAAGTGGAAGGATTTCTCAATGAGGATATCGTTGGGGCCTTCTAACACGATGCCAGCGCCAGCACCTTTCGGATTTGAAGATCCATCTACATGAAGTGTCCACTTGTCTTCTGTGGGTGTCTGTTAGAAGTCATTAACGAAGTCTAGGAGGCATTGGGCTTTTATGGGGCCATGAGGTTCATAACGAATATTAAATTCAGACAACTCAACGGCCCAGGACGACATCCGTCCTGCCAGGTCTGGTTTTTGCAATATCTTCTGGATTGGGTAATCGATTTTGACGGTGATGTTGTGGTTTTGGAAGTACGGGCGCAGGCAGCGAGCTGTCTGTACCAAGGATAGGGCCAACTTTTCCACCATTTGATATCTGATTTCAGGATCTTGCAGCGTTCTGCTGACAAAGTAAACAGGATGCTGCATGCCACCAACATCCTGAACCAGCGCGGCGCTGACGGTGCAATCGGTGGCTGTGATGTAAACGAGCAGGGGTTGATGAGTATCCGGCTTGTGGAGGATAGGTGGTGAGGTAAGGGTGGTTTTCAGCTTTAGGAAAATTTGTTCACAGTCGTCATTCCACGTGAACCTGGCGGATTTTTTGAGGAGTTGTATTATAGGTTGGGTTTGTTCAGCTAGTTTGGGCAGGAAGCGGGAAATGGCTGTAAGGCGGCCCATGAGGCGTTGGACTTCTTTGATGTTAGTGGGACTACGCATTTCGATAATCGCTTTGCACTTTTCAAGATTGGCCTTTATGCCCGTTGGGTTAGCATGAAGCCGAGGAATTTACCGCGGTCGAAGCCGAATACACACTTGTCGGTAGGGGTGGCAAAATGGGTTGGGCCCAACGGGCCAGCCCGTCAGCCCGTGCTAAAAGGAACGGGCTGGGTTGAAGATTTCAACCCATCAGCCCGTTCTGGCCCATCCCGTCCAGCCCGTCAACTTGACGGGCCAAAGTACGGGCTGGCCCGTCCTGGCCCGTTGGCCCGTTTTAAAAAAATAAAATAAAATAAAAATAATTAAAAAGATTAACTTTTTAGATTATATATT
>Ga0209589_1006104_pt1 | contig 20114 bp, 9 predicted proteins | sample CowpeawhiteBW_FD_187525 | JGI IMG/M metagenome (GOLD analysis project Ga0209589, IMG submission 187525) | Root nodule microbial communities of legume samples collected from California USA - Cow pea white BW (SPAdes) (version 2) | ecosystem: Host-associated > Plants > Roots > Nodule | place: USA... | reverse complement strand
ATATAAAAAGTTAAAAAAAAAAAAAGAATTTACAACTTTAATACCAAAAAACTGGATAAAGAACTTTGATATCTCTGCTTGTTCTTTGACTTTCAACTTCAAAAAACAATTCAGGGTGATCCTCTACAAAGAGTTGATGAAGAGCACAAAAGTCTTTCCAGCCAGATCCTATCTTAACAAACCTAGGTCTTATTATCAATTTACACTCGTCTTCGCCCCTGGGTCCATGTAAAACAATAGAAGAAAGTCCACTCTTTTCAAAATAAGTAGCAAATTCTTTCTTCAAATACTGAAAAAAGAATGTGAAGACATATTAATTATTATAAAGGAATGGAAATTTAAAATAATATCAAAAATTATAAACTAACCAGGTGGCTTGCTTGACAGTAGTATGTGGATAGTTCAACAGTAAAATGGATTAAGTTCGACATAGAGAGAGGACGACGTATGGCAACATTGTTGAGGAACTTGGTCTTGATTCATGTGTCTGCAGAACGTTTAGAGACGTGGATTACGAAAGATGAATTTCCCACGTATTTGAACACAAGCAACTTGTCGGACTGATCTCCATAGAAAGATCTTAGTTGGTTCCAGCCTTGAGTAATCATTGGAGTGTGAATATCCATGTTGTAAGTAACATGGTGAACATTACTTTGGTAATCCACAACGGTCCATTTAGCAGCAAGGTCCTTCCAATAGCGTATGATGAAGAGTCGGTCAACGTGTCCACCGTCCTTAAAAGATTAGCAAGTTAAGAAGAAATAAATAAATAAATTTAAATAAGAAAGATAAATGTTATTGAATCAAAAAATATACCTGGTCTTTCAAAAACATAGAAATGTATCCGCCAACCATGTCTGAAGAAAGTATGAATTGTGGTGTGGGCATGGGTTCCATTGAAGCAGAATAGGTTGGTGATGAAGTAAAATTGTAAGAGAACAAAATGGTTAACAGTACAAAAATCAGATGTCTAACTTTGAATTGGTAAACACAGGGAATATATATATATATATATATATATATATATATATATATATATATAAAAGCAATAGGAGAAGTCATAGCTTTTGGAAGTATCCGTACCAACTGAACAGTCTTAAGTGGTAAAAGTAGAGTTTAATAAATACGAATTGAAAAATTATACGTTAAATAAAAAAATATATTATGAAACGTCGTAAAAGTATAAGAACAATTATTTAATGTAATTTTGGAACGTTTATTTTTTTTAGGATGGTGTATATTTAATATTGGAATCTAATAAAGTTTAATTATTATAACGTGTGGCAGACGATGGATCAGTTTATTCATCATTATCTCGAGCAGTGCGAAATTTAATGCATTTGAGTACTGATTGACAGGTTGATTTGGAGATTTATAAAAGCAGAATTTGAAGGGGTAAAGGGTGATTTGAAAAATGTGAAAAACTCTTTGAAAAATGTGAAAATGAAAAAGAAAATTGGGTAAAAATTTGTACATTAGGTGATAGAATGAATTATTAAAAAAACCATTAACGAAAAAAAAATGAAAGAGTTTAAGAAAGAAAAATAAAGAAGATGAAGGGTTTGGTTGTAAAAGGTGAAAAAGTAAAGAAAAATTGGTGAAGAAAAAGGTAGATTTTCATACAAATTACTTACCAGTTGAAATTGGTGAAGACTACTGCATTACTTTGAAATGTTGATTTTAAGCTTGTATCCAGAAGAAAAATATAAGAAACAGTTAGATGAAAGTAGATAAACGGCAGAAATAGTTAGATTAACTATTTTGAATGAAGAACTTTGCCAAAATATAGTGTAAGTTGGTAAAAATAAAGAGATCTGCTGAAGAAATCCTTTATTAAAAAAAACCATGAACGAAAAAAAAATGAAAAAGAGATCTGAAGGTAGAAAAGTAAAGAAGATGAACGGTCGTAAAAGTGAAAAAATACAAATAAACAACAGTTAGATCTACATAAACAGAAAAAAAAGTTAGATAAAAAGTTGATTTCAAACCTGATGTTAAATCTGCGGCACTGAACGATTATTAGAAATGTACCAAACCTAGAAAATATAATGATGCAATAAACATGTTAGATATGACAAAATAAAAGAATAATGAGTTGTTCGGTGGAGAAAAGTAGAAATAACAACGAAATCTAGGTAATAAAACCATATGTCGCAGTGAGCCATATTAGTCCTGTACAAAGAAACGCATGAAAAAGATAGATCAAACAAAATATAAGAAAAAAAATAGATGTTCGATTTCTGGGTTAAAACTATAAAAAAACGATTGAAAAAGATAAATATGAAAAAAAAAAGAAATGAGTTGTTCGGATGAGAAAACTGAAAAAAAATCGACTTCTGGTTTAAAACCTGAAAAAAAACGCATTGAAAAAAACTTCTGGGTTTAAAAGTCTAAAATAATGATTGAAAAAGATAAATCTCACAAAAAAAAAAGAAATGAGTGTTTCGGTTGAGAAAACTCTAAATAAAATCGACTTCTCCGTTTAAACCTGTAAAAAAAAGAATGAAGAAGTTAGATCTGACAAAATATAAGTAGAAAATGAGTTGTTGGCTTAAGAAGACTGAAAACAAAAAATATTTCTCCATTTAAACCTGTAAAAAAAGGGATGAAGAAATTAGATCTGACAAAATATAAGCAGAAAATGAGTTGTTGGCTTAAGAAAACTTAAAACAAAATATATTTATCCGTTTATACCTGTAAAAAAAGGGATGAAGAAGTTAGATGTGACAAAACATAAGCAGAAAATGAGTTGTTGGCTTAAGAAAACTCAAAACAACAAATATTTATCCGTTTAAACCTGTAAAAAAAGGGATGAAGAAGATAGATCTGACAAAATAGAAGCAGCAAATGAGTTGTTGGCTTAAGAAAACTGGAACCAAAAAATACTTCTCCGTTTAAACCGGTAAAAAAAGGGATGAAAAAGTTAGATATCACAAAATAAAAGAAGAAGATGAGTTATTCGGTTGAGATAACTGAAAATAAAATGGACTTCTGGGGTTATCAAACAGCTGAAAAGAGGAAGATGAAGAGTTGTGGTCTGTGCGTGAGAAAAACAGAGAAAAGAGGAAGGTTGAGAAGAAGATGAAAAGTGTGGAACGCGAAAGAGAGGAGAAGAAAAGAGAGAGAGAAAGAGAGAGAAACTTTTTGAAGGTGATAATAAATGAATTTTGAATTTTTTTAAAAACGCTGAAAATTGTGGTTGATTGACACGTTAGCCATTTTACCATTTGTAGAATGAATATTTTGAAATGAAGTGTATCAGATATATTATTTTATAGAGAAAGTTACCATTTGTTAGTTTAGAATTGTATATAGTATTAGATTATATTAGTAGATAATAATATTATAATGTTATTAAGTTAATATATAAACTAAACTTATATTTATTAGAAATAAAGTAAAATATATCATAACAGATTAAAGAAACCATTGATAGATACAGAAGAAGAGAAGAAGAAGAGACATTTGCTTTTATAAAAAACTGGTAAAAGTAACGGTCAATTTTTAAAAATTTAATAAATTATTATATTTAAAGGATAAATTAGTATTTTGAAATGTGGACACAAAAAGGAGAATCCCCTTTTTATATATATATATATATATATATATATATATATATATATATATAACATATATCTAAATTAACTTCAACTACTAGAACTTACGTTAAGTTCAAAGTCTCCCACCGAATAAAAATAAGATCTATAAATGAGTATAAATCTCACCTTACAAATCGATTTTTTGAGGTTAAATTCGGTTTAAAATCTATTTTTTTAACATGGTATCTGAATTATAAAGGTAATTCTAACAAAATTTGTTGATTAATGTTCTAGGTTTAAAAAACCCACTTCACATTCTAAATGAATTGTTTGGCACCATGACATGCATGATTGGAAAAGGACAAATAATTAATGGGGTGAAAAATAAAATAAAACACTGATGATTACGTGACGCAGTATGCATTGTTGTCCTTGTCCACAAAAATTCATTCAAGGAACATGCATGTGATTCAAAATGACAAGTTGCCATGAAGGCCACTAACTCAACTAACCCTACAAGGCTCTATATATAACATTTATTTAAGAAAGTTTGAACCATCAAATTTTGCTTCTCAAAATGTGCAAAGGCGTGGAAGGGAAAAAACATGGTGGTTCATGCAGGAGCTTCTCACCTGAAGAGAATTCTTCATCTGCTGCAACAATAGGTTGTTCAACATCTTGTGCGTTGTGTGGTTTGCAAGCTTCATTGTATTGTTAGCGAATGATGCATATTTGTGCAAAAAATGTGACGAATGGGTTCACATAGCCAATTTTTTGGCCCTCAGACATGTGAGGTGCTTTTTATGCAACACATGTCAGAACCTTACACATAGATATCTGATTGGAATCTCAGAGATCCTTCTTGTAGTAGGATGGATTGTGCAGAAACAGAATTGTTGAAAGTCTTAAATCGGCTAGAGATAAAATAATTTTATAGTATATAAGTGGAGTACAAACTTCACCTTACAAACCGATTTTATGGAGTTGAGTTAGACTTAAAGTCCACTTCTTTACAAAAACCTTCCTAACAGCACCACCCATAAATCTTGTTCAAGAACAACAACACCACCGATAAATCTTGTTCAAGAACGATTAAGAGATCTTTCTCTAGTTTTAGATGTTATTGATTTTTTTCAATATGTTCGAAATCCAAATTGCTGCAATGACATATTTAATAGTTGTATATGTAGTTTTCAAATATATAATATTATCAGTAGTCATTCATACGTTATGGTAGCAAATATAAACTTCACAAATTGTTTTAAAATGATAAAAACAAATTATCAGCCTAAAACCATGGGGTGATAATAATTAATGGGATTTATGCAGTTGACCACACTTTTGTTTATGAAGGTTGGAGAAGAATTCAAGCATTTGCCAAGTGATCTCTTTGAACTTTATGGAAAATGATACTCTAACCTGATTTTTTTAACCTGTTTTTGACCCGCCTATGTAGCAATGAAACGTGGATTTATTGTAAATATTTTTGAAAAAAAAATGAAGGACGAAGTAATGGTTCTAAGCAACTATCAAAGTGGGTAATGTTTTGCGGCCCCTCGTGCGCGTGAGGAAAGACCACGCGCTCACCATCTCATAAACCGAAAGATTTGATTTTTTTTCACTCTTGTTGGGTCCTTACTGTGGGTGTTGTAAGCTGTTCTCATGGAAGTATATCTCCTTCGTATAAGTTTGCTCCACCGAGAAATGATATACTTGGTGGATATTGTTATTGCTTCCTCTTGACCAAGGACAATCAAACAGTGTCTACAAACAATACCACATAACTCAAAAAGTAGACATGAACATGTTATTGTGGTCGTTTTAGCATCATAATGGACATCATAATATTTGTTTGCACATTTACCATCCCATAATAACTCTTGTAGGACCACGTAGTTGCATCCCGAAGGTGTAGCATCCACCATTTTGATTGCACAATTCATCTTTGCTCGGAATTTCGTTTGTATTTCTGCAAACTTGGCATGTGTGTAGGCTAGGGGTGGCAAAACGAGTTAGCCCAACCCATTTTGACCCGGCCCGCCAAAAACGGGTCGGGCTGGGCTGGCGAGCCTAGCCAATTTTGCCATCCCTAGTGTAGGCTTGTTGATATTGTCGTTCAATAAGGGATTGGGTGGCACATGGGATTGTAGTGTTTAAAGATGCAAAGTCCGCCTCACATTCCTTTTCAGCTTTGTGTCGTAGCGCATTTTCGTACTATACTACAAACTGTTGTAACGTTGTTGTTGAATTGATAAATCCATCAAAAAAGGCATTGAGTCCCTCACTGCGTTGTGTTATGGACATACCAGCCCAAAAATTTCCTTTCAAATAGCAAGGCACTCACCGTTTTCTCTCTTCGTATAGTGTGGCCAACTAGTCATTGTTATCCTAGTCGTGATCATTCATTAATTGTCGTCACCTGCTCTCAAATTGTTGGACACTTAGGGACTCATACACCAATGTCTTCAACTGGGTTTTAATTGTTTTGTAATGAGTATATCCTTGTAACTTTTCAGGAATCTTTTTCATTATATGCCATAAGGACCATCGATGACGAGTATTTGGAAAAATAATTTCAATTGCATTTTGCATGGCCCTGCACTAGTCAGTTAGAATGTCATCCGGTGACTTATCTGACATGCACCTACACCAATAGTTAAAAAGCCACACAAACGCTGATGTATCTTCAGCTGACAACAACCCGCATCCTAATAATATAGACTGACCATGGTAATTGACTCTAACAAATGGTGCAAATGGCATATCATATTTGTTGGTTAGATATGTTGTGTCAAATGAGACAACATCTCCAAATTCCTCACATGTTGTCCTACTACGTGTGTCAATCCAAAAAAAAAAATTGATATTCTATTGTTATCATTGAAGTCAATTTCAAAGAAGAAGTCGTTGTTCATTTGCCTCATGTGAGAGAAGTGTGCCATCAATTCTTGGTCATCACCTTCCTTCCTTAGTGCCCTTCTTTGTCGTCTGATATAATTTCTGACGTCATGCTCGACAAAGGGAACGTTTTCAAATCCACCAACATTACAAACCAGTGATTAGAAGCTTTTGTTAATGCGCACAACTGCTTCATCATTCATATCTAGTGTTTGCTTCACTTGCATGTTCAATTTTTTGTTGTCGCGAATCATTTTTGACTTCATAGGGCTTAGGTCATGTTGTGATCAAGTATGACATTCCTTATGTGCCATTGAGCTTCATAGGGCTTACGAAGCCTCCTCGTTCTACCGCTTCCTCCGCTGCCCAAGTGGTTTTCTTTCTCCTTCCATTATCAACTTCGCATTTTTGTACAAGATTCAGAGTCGGTTGAGTGAAAAGATCACCGCTTATAGAAAAGCTGAAGGCACCGCTTGGTTGCTTCGAGTGGGTTGAGAGTTGGTTCGCGCAAGAGTGAAAAAAAAATCAAATCTTTCGGTTTGTGAGATGGTGAGCACGTGGTCTTTCCTCACACGCATGCGGGGCCGCAGAACATTACCCACTTTGACAGTTGCTCAGATTCGTCACTTCGTCCTTCATTTCTTTTTCAAAAACATTTATAGTAAATCCACATTTCATTGCCATGTAGGCAGATCAAAAACAGGTTAAAAATATCAGATTAGAATATCATTTTTCAAACTTTATATATATATATATATATATATATATATATATATATTTATATATAATGTATAACAATATTATATTTTTAAATAATATAATAAAGTGTTTTATGAAATTATTAGTACAACGCGTGATTGAAAAGTTGACCTACTTTTCTGAAACTGAAACCATACAATAATAGTATATATACTTATATATTTATGAAATTGAATCAATTTATGACTAACGTGAATGAGTATTTTAGCTTGAATTTATTTAATATAACTAAGAAATTGGAAACCTGAGATGATATTTTCTCTTAAGGCAATTGTTTTATAATAGATGTAATATATCTTCAAACAAACCCTAATCATTAATGTGATGTTGATCTATACTTGGAACAATTCTAAGACCGTTGAGCTCGGACAATTGTATAAACTTGTTTTAAATTACTTTACAGATTAATTATATTACTTTATAGAATCTATTTTGTTATTGTCGGCTTTTAAAGACCGGCTTTAGGTAACAATAAACTTTTAAAGCCTGATTCTAAGTAGTGTTGGCTCCTAATTTTTAATTAAAACAAGTTTAACGTAAACTAAATCATTGTTAATGTATTTTTATTCTAAAATTTATATAATTTACCGTTAACTTAATAACACTAAATAATTCTCTTAATATTAATTTAATTTGTGTCGACCCTAAATAAAGGTACTATAGGAGAATAATGTATATGAAAGTAATCTATTTTTTTTATCAGGCATCATCTGAAAGTAAATTAATGATATTAATTTCAATTATTTTTTATTACTTTAATTAATATTTTTCATGTTCATTTTGAACTAATTATGGCTAGTGGCAAAGACAGAGAAAAAGGAAAAACTAAAAAGTGTCAAAATCTAAAAATAATATCTTGTTTTGCAAAGCCTACAACCAAAGCCACATTTTCAAATACTAAATACATTGACTTATAATTATTAAAAAAAGACAAACACCCTTTCATTTATTAAACCCATGTTTAGATGGATTTATTTAGTTTTAATTTCTTATATACTTATTCTTAATTTAAAGGCTATACTCATATATTTAAATAGTAAAATAAAAAGAAAAAATATACTGAACCTAAGAGTGTGTTTGGATAAAGTATTTTAATGAAGCAATTCATTTTTTTGAAGAATTTAGATTTCTTTGGATAGAGAAATTAAAAAGCATTTCAAATACTAGCATTTTTTTTGAAGGATTTCAATTAGCTAAATTAGTAGAAATTCAAATATCCCAAAATAGGTGAAATTTGAAATTCTTCTCACTCAACCTCACATTCTAGACAATGCGGATGGACACGACGACTCGGACGTACTCGACGACCCGGACAAGCTCGATGACTCAGATGTACCCGACGACCCGAACGTGCCCGACGACCCGGACGGGCCCGACAACCCGGACATGCCCGATGACCGAAACGGGCCCGATGAACCAGACAGGTCTGACGACCTAAACGGGCCCGACGATCCAGACGGGCCTGATGACCTGGGCGAGCCTGATGACCCGGACGAGCTTGACCTAGATGGGTCAGACAACCCGGACGAGCCCGACGACCTGGACGGACCCGACTACCCAAACGAGCCTGACGACCCAAACTAGCCCTTCCAAATCATTGGGCCCGACAACCCGGACGAGCCCGACGACCCAGAAGTGCGGGACAACGTGGAGAGGCCCGACGACACGAATGGGCCCGACGACCCGGACGGGCTCGATGACCTAAACGGGCCCCGCGACCCGGACGGGAAAGATGACCCGGACGGGCCCGACGACTCGTACGGGCCAGACTATCCGGACGTTCCCAACGACCCGGACAGACCTAACAGTTTGAATGGGCTCGTACGAGTTGTCGGGCCCGTCTAGGTCGTTGGGCCTGTCTGGTTCATCCGACATGTCCAAGTCGTTGGGCCCATTCGAGTTGTCGGGCCCATCCTAGTCGTCGGGCCCGTCCGGGTATTCAGCCCTGTTCGGATTGTCGGGCTCGTCCAGCTCGTCAGGCCCGTTCGATTCGTCGGACCCGTCTGGAGAATTAGGCCAATGACCTAGACGGGTTGGAGTGGGCCATATTGACGAACTTGACGGCACAATCGTGCAGTATGGGTTGTCAGGCCTCTAGATCATCGGGCCACCCAGCCTGTTTGGGCTTCCCAGTCAATCCAGCTCGGGTGGGTCGTCGGGTCTAACCAATCTGGTTGTGTAGTTGGGTCTGCCCGACCCATCTAGGTTGTCGAGCATGTTTCCAAATTTATCATGAACTCAAAACATAATTAAGCGTAAAATAAATATTGTTAAAATTAAATTTTATTTCACAATAAATTCAATTTTTTTTTCAAACAAGAAATTGAAATGTAAGGTATTTTAATTTTCTTATCCAAACAAGTTATTTTAAAAATAAATGAAATTTAATTACAAACAATTCAAATACAAAATATTTCAATTTCTAAGCATCATTGAAATACTCAATCTAAAATAAGTAATTGTTAAATGAAAAGAAGGCAATGTGCTTTAAGGTAAAGTCGTGATTATTGTAAGAGAATGTCTTAACTTAGTTACTGTGAATTTCGATTTTTCGATTAATTTTAATATTTTCTTACAACTTTTACATCTGCATAAAGTTTTATAAAAAAAGACACGCATTAATTAATGTTTTATTTAATTATTTTTTGGAATGGTAATGTTACCAGAACTTTTAAATTATTTGTCCACTAAACTCTCATTCAATTAGTGTAATTTGTAAGATTGTTTTTCAAAAACAATTAAATGTACAATCCAAATTAATAAATACAATAATGTCAATAATTCATAGTTAACGCTGATTATTTATTTCATCTCAACTGTAATTAAGTGGAATAATGAGAAACTATTGCATAACTAAACAAGACAATGCTATTTTCCCAATCAGTCTCCTATGACACGCAATATTATTAACATATTTTTAACAAATTAAAATTCTTGAATTTATCTAACATAAAAATGTTCTAGAACGTTTTCAATTATACTTTTCAATAAATGCTTCTTTAGAAATACTTTAAACCTCGTATATCTTTTAATCTATCATTTATAATTCAAAACAGACTTTAAAAAAGAATAATTAAAATAACAATAGATTATTTATCATATATTTAAATTACAATCTATACATTAAAAACATTTACTTATAATAATTTATATATTAATTCTTTTTTTTTTCCTCTCATCCCAATTTTCGAAAGCCCTAACAAGAGCCGTACATCTGAATTGAGAAAATAGGCGAGTGGAGGCAAGTAACAAAGTCAAGTCGTCGATGAAGAAAAACCATTTGTGGTGAAGCTTACGGAACTGTTTTCAGTGTAAAAGTGCATCTTCTCGCAATTTTTCTCTCTCAATCTTCGACTTCAAGGTAACTCTCACCAAATCGCACGGAACGAACCAGAACAAGTACTTTTTAATTTTTTATCATCTATTTTCTTTTCCATTTTTTTACCTTATTATTCCGTTCTCGTTTTCTCAGCATCCACGCCGTTGGCGAAAAATGTTGGGGAATAAGGATTAGGGTTACGTCTTCTTCGCGCAGTTGAATCCAATTGAATATTATTTATCGAATCATTTCTCAAAACATAGTTGACGATGGTTGAGCGAAAGCAGTTCAAGACCAAGTTATGTGTTCTGTATCAGAGAGGTCGCTGCAATCGCCATAATTGCTCTTTCGCGCATGGGAGTGCCGAGCTTCGACGATTCCCTGGCACGTTTAGTGGTATAGTTTTCTAGTTTGCGTTGCTCATACATAGTGCAATTGTTTTATTATTATGTTTTTGCAATTGGTTGAGTCTATATCTTGTGAATTGAGGTTAGTTGGATTGTAGACTATCTGTGTTGATGCTAGTTGAGGGATATTTGATGAGTATTGCGACATTTGCTGCATGGGGTTTCGAGTAACAGTTCCTCAGGGTCTGATTGGGAGTGTGGTTTTGGAGAGAAATGGAATGGGGGATTTTTTTTTTTTTTTTTAATTATTGGATTAAGAAAATTATATTTTGTAAAAAAAAATATTAGGAGTTCGGGCACTAAACTATCATATTATTTCTTTCACTGTTAAAAGACTTATGGAATTAAAAATATTTATCAAAAATGTTTTATTTTTCCCCTTTCCTCTGAAATTTAACTTCGAAACACACCCTTGGACAAGTTCATGCCTGGTTATGTGTGGTAAAAAGAATTATGATTGAAGGAGGAAGCTTGTTTGTGTTTGAAGGTGTTGAGATCTTTTATTTGAGTATAACTTTATGGACAAGGAAACTGCATAGAAAAGAAATAGATGATGGACAAATCAGTTCATTTTAGTTTATTGTTTGATGTCATAGAGCTTTTTAAACTAAAGGCTTTTGGTCGCAGTATATGTGCTTGGAGTCTGCTTGAAAATAAGTAAGTCTTAATGACAGTGTGGATGATAATGCAATGCAGAAATTTAGAGAATGTTAATGGTGTTTTTTGTAATTATTATGTCCTTCATATTATAATCATTTTCCTCATCCTTGGTCATCATTTTTTTGATATGTTAATAAAGTTTATAGTAGTTATTCTATTTATAAATAATCTCTTCTCCACTGTTTAATTGACCTATCCTGCCAAAGTGGTAATACTAATATATGTCATCTATCAATTTTATTCCATCAACAGCCAAGACCTCCTTCCACTTGTGTGTCTCTTTCTACCATCATTTCTGCTTGCTAGTGTAAGCTTCTGTATGACAAGATCTATAACTGCAAATTCACACCCAATACATTAAGGGGCTCAGAAGTTCTTATTCCCTGGATAAAAATGGGGAAAAATATTGGAGATGCTTTTTTATATCAGTCCACCGTTGTTTTCTTGTCGGATTTTATTCTTGTTTATTTTTAGGAGTAGAGATTACAGTAGAGTAATTTGTATTGGCATTGGAAAGATAGAATGAGATGCATAGGAGTGATAATTACCTGTCTTTGGCTTTTTGGGCTACTCTTTATCGCAGTAATAATCCGTTTTTTTTCTTTTTGTAGCATTATGAGGTAAAACATTTTTATCTTTTGGGTGTTGCCTTTTCCCTCTAAATTAAATCATTTAAAGAATAGTTTCATTAGTTTAATTTAATATGCATCACCACTGTAATTCAGTGCTTAATTTGCACTTGCAATTATTCACTGAAATTTGAAGTATTTCTGCTGTATTTATTGTATGTCAGCAACTTTCCAGTCTTGTTTTTCCTCCTTGGAATTTTCCTCTGATGACCCCAACCTTGAGTGCAAGGCAATGAATCAGAACATAGCATTTGATATTTATTTGCTAGCTAATTTCATGTCCATCAAAGCTGTCTTCTTTCGTTTTTGTTATAATTTATTGTCTATATCTCATTTCATGTAATTTTATAACTTCGCCCTTGAACTTGTTTTTGAATAATTCCTTCGCATGCCACTATTAGCTATTTCTTTTCTAAATTGCTGTTTTCAAAACGATGTTGTAGAATGAGAATTTGACACAAATTGGAAGAGTTCACCGTGTTTCTTCTTCCAGATATAGGTGACTTGTAGAGTTGTCCTTGGATTATTTGTAGTCCACACTAATCCTATATCTTTCTTTGTTTTATATATAATTATTATCCATGTGAGGTGGAGCTGTTTAAATGGGAGTCTGAAGTTAGTCCCATAATTGTGCTAACATGGTGAAATTACATGGAAAATTTGATTAATTACAAGAAACTAGTGAAAAAATATACTGAAAGAGAAATAAATATGTGAGAAAATAAATTTGTAAATTATATAGGGGATGAGTTGCCAGTGCCACTATCACAACACATCCTGAAACTTATACTTTTGTACCCCCAGCATGTTTTATTGACACTCTGTTATTCCATTTGTTCAGCTGAATGTCGTATTCTTCATAATAGTTACTTATCTAATAGGACTGGTCCATATGTCCATTGATTCTATGTAAGCAGATACAGAAGATTAGATATGCAATAACAAATGGCATATGGGATTAATGTCAGATTAATTTATTCACTGATAGGACGATCACATTATCTTGTTGAGACTATTGCATTTCCAGGAGTATGGATATTTCATTTAGATGAGAGATCTTCAGAAGGCATTCTACTGATTGGTTTATCTTAAAGGCGATGCTGGTGTTGTTCATGAAATTGTAATTTCTTGGCAATGTTTTTTATGCTTCATTCCTTGAATCTATGGAACTACAGTGTTACCTCAGATCTTTCTTAGGCTTGCATGGATTGCCTGCTAACATCATGTTTTGATCAGAAGCAAGTTCAAGAAATTTCCAATCATTTCATTAAAAATTCTACTTCCTGATTGTATGGAGCTTATGCTATTCCTTTTGGCTGATACTTCTTGAAATATTATGGCTACATGGACATTGGCAAAAGGGAATTATTAGTGGAGATGATGTCAGGAGAAATCGCATCAGATATCTTGTTGATGGATTTTTATTTCTTAAGCATCTTGGATATATCCCTACCTTTGAGATTATATTTTATATCTTACTTCTCTCATCAAGTTGGGGATGTGAAATGTTCTTAATCCATTGCTACCTTGATTACACTTCAAGGTATATGCTACATGCGTGGGTTTACTATATCTATGATAATATGAGGGTGCTAGTTTCTATCCACTTTAAGCTCTTACGTGGGAGGCACTATTACTATACATTATTATGTTTCTCTTGTTATTCCTGTTAATGGTAAGCTTGGTTTCATTTTCATATTTATTGCATTCTGTTTGTATCTTCTGGAATGTTTGCTGTTTTTTTGTTAGTTTGCAATATTGGAGATTTGTTTTTTATTTCAGGTAGGCGAGACTACTTAGGTAATGACTTGAGGGATAAACTTGAAAGAAGGCATTTATCTCCTCGAAGGTACTCACCAGCTCAAGATGCAAGAGGCCGCCAGAGCATCCGGGGTCAGACACAAGAACTTTATATTTCTTCTTGCTTCTTAATTTTAGTGTCATTTCTTAATTGGTTGTACCTTAGAGTTTCATCTTTTCTGTCAATTAAATATTTATTTCTATTTCTCCACTGGCAATTTTATGATTCATGTTCTTAGGCTGATGTCTTCATTCTTCAAACCTTGAATGGTGGGTAAAATAGAAACTAAGAATTAACAACTAAAGAAAGAGTTTTCCTGTTATTGATTTTCTGAATCTCTCAATAGAGTTCTGGTATTTTTAGCATAGAGATTACAAGCATTTAGGGTAACAGCAAGTAACAGAATTGGCAGTTATGATAACAGAAATTACAGCCAGCATAACAAATTACTGCTGGCATAACTAACCACAGTTGGTAGAGGCTAATCTATTGCTTACAACAGAAGCTCAAAAGCACAATCACATATACTCTATTAGTGTCTGATGCTACCATTTTCCATATTTTCATAGATTTTCAACATGAGACTTGCACTGAAAATCATTCTCTTTTGTGTTTCCAATTTTCTACAAGCTATGAAGAATGTTCATTACTTCACTATGAATTTAACTGGACACAAATTGGAGTATGCATTTTGTATTGTAAATGTGGTTTTCATTTCTTCATGCTCAAAAGATCATACCTTTTTATGTTGGTTGATACATACATGCACCAAAGAGAGAAATGTGCACATGCTGCTTTACCCAATGATTTTATGTCTGTTCTCTTCCTAATGTTCCATGTGTTAAATATTGCAGAATACAGTCCTCCAAGGTCTTTGGAGAATAAAAGGTAAATCAACCATGAATCATTATGGATACTTTTGCGTACATCATTTAATTTTTTGTGGGAACTAATTGTCTATTATTGTTCTTCTTCCATGTATACATGTTAAAATTAAAATATGCTATATCTAAGGGATAGAAATGTGAGATTTGTAATTTCAGTTATAAAGAAGGAATTGACATTGATTGGAAGGCAACCTTTGAAAAGGGTAGGGGAATAGAGAAAGGTGCGGGTGACTTGATGCCTTGTGAATAATAGATAAGAGATTACCGAGTTCAAAGAAACATGCATTATGCATAGTATATGTACATTGTGTGCCATGAAATTTACTACTATGTATTTATTTGAGAGCTGATGAATATGAAGTTTCCATTCTTTTGTCGGAGTTTGTTATTAATCTCCACAATTATCTTTCGTAGTAGTCACATGCTGTGTGCATGACAGCCTAATTGTTCAAAGGTGTTTTCTGGAATTAGAATTATAGGGCTTCCCAAGTTTAACATTTGATATTTAAGAACTTGTTGAGAGAATTTCCTATCTTGACTGTGGAATATGCCTTTCTTGGAGCATATGTTATTTCATTTTTGTTTCAGATTCTTATTCATGTTTTTAGTCTAAAATAAATATCATTAATTGCTCTTGCAGTGACAGAAGACATAGGAGAAAACAGGGTATTACTGGTCAAAGTGATACTTCCGGAAATTTGAAAGCCTCAGATAGAGTTCAAGATCAAGCTAAAGAAAGAAAAATGCTTTCCTCTGGTTCTAGGAATACTCTCGAGGAGCAGGTTTGGAAACTCTCTTGAATCTTTCTATTGCAAATAATTCGTGGAAGATTCCCTAGTTTGTTAAGGAAAACTGCATGTGTTTTTATATTTTTGGAACTTTTGCAGCTGAAGAAAGTAGATTCAGGTATCAGTGCTCTACAGAACCGAAAATTCCAGCTAGAGGTTAGTTTTATCTCTTATAGTTGCATTTCCTCACATCATCCTGGTGGTTGTCTTGGTTAACTTGGTTCTCTAATGTTTAACACCTAGATTTTTAATGAGTGTTCTTGGACTCCAATCATTCACGGATGGGGTTCTACTGAAACTTATTCCTTGATTTGGTTGCATAATGATGCTTCCTCTCTTTTTAAGGAATTGATTAGGTTTAAGTTATTAACATGCTGTGTTGTTTACTTTACTATCACAAGCCATTGCAGCTTGTTATTTCTTGTCCTATCATCTGTTAACTAATGATCTTAAGAGTTGCTTTTGATATATCCTCTATCAATCACTCTGTTTCGTGTGTTATTAAGCATATTAACTTTTGTTTTTTCTCTTGATTCCTGTAGTGTAAATTTATGTGCAGACTGTAATTACGTGAATAGTTTTGAAATGATTATTGGAATCAGTCTTTTATGTATTGTAGCAGTTGTCCTGCTTCTATCTTCAGAACCATACAATATATACGAAATATGATTTGTCTGACAAATCTTTGTTTTGAGGTTTGATTGTGGTACTGATATTGAAATGTTGTTTCATATGATGTCCTGGGAATACTGATGAAATCAACCTTCCAGTTAGCTTCCCTAAATTTAATTTGAAAAAAAAAATGTTTCTTGAGCTAATGCTAATTATCCTGTTGGAGTTGCAGTTGAATTTAAATCGAGCCTTTTTATTTGTTAACTGTTTTGTATTAATTCCTATTTTTGAAGGTCTACCTTGATGAGAGTATTCAAGAAGTGGATAGCCTTAATTCTAGAATTCAGGAGCTTGAAGCTCAATTATGCAAAGAGGATGAGGAGTGCAAAAGGTACTGGAATGTTTCAATATCCGTATGTTGATAATTTTTGTTAACCGTTACACTTCTCCTTTAATTTGGCATTTATTGATAATGATGTTGCCTTTCCTGGCATTTATTTGTTCTCTCTGAAACTTCAGAATTACTTCAAGAATAAGGAAATTTGTTAGAGTCCACAATCATATGTCACAGTTACAAGATGAATTGAAGAGGCAAGTTTCTTTTTTACAATTTACTTTGCTTTGTAGACTTCTACTACGCATTAATGTCTTTTGATGTTTCATTTTCTTTGTGTGTTTGTCTAGCTGCATACCATTGTATTCATGTTTCTTTCACCATTTTATGCATAGATCTCAAGTCCGACTTCAACGGTTTGGAGATCAGCTTGTCTCAGACATTTCTAAGATTGGTGCCAATGAAGAAGATTTAAGCATTGATATTGTCAGCAATGGTGAAAATACTGGTCTTCTTCCAATTGTCAAACATAATGTGGAGCATAATGATGCATCATCCCACAGAAAAAGGCTGCATATTGAACGAGAGGCTTTGGAAGATTTAAAACAAGGTAGTAGTAGTAGTTATGATTTGGTTTTGTTTCACTCTTCCTGAATTCCTGAAATACTACATTCGCTAAACAAAACATTAGGAGGTTCAAAATAAAAACTGCAAGCTGCGAATGACATTCTTATAATTCATTTGGAGGCAAGGGACATCTGCTGTCAATACTTGTGATTTCATTGTTGTGTTTTGCTCTGCATTCTGCCAATCATTTTCATTAGTTTTTATTTTAATCTGTTCACGAGTTGGTTGTTTTATTAGCGTTTTGTTATTCATGCTACTTTCTTGTAATGGACAAGCAGATAGATCAAAAGATGGCCATTCGGTTGAGACCGGTAGAACTAAGAAGCGATCTCGGTGGAATACATCAGATCAATTGAATGACGAGTCTCTCAGGGGCCCAGAAAATGGAACTGAAGTTATTAGAGCTCTAGATCTTGAAGGCAGGCACAAGAGAGGAGTAAGGAATTCTTCTAACAGCCTTTATTAATTATGTGTCCTCATAGTCATAGGTTAGAACGATCTAGGTAGCATGGATGATAAGCTGGTATATTGAGCTTGAATATGGAAATGACAAAGTGTGGAATGCTCATCTTTATTTAGCCTCAACCCCGTACATTGCTTCGAAAAGGTGTTATGCCAGTATCATGGGTGGGCATATGTCCGAGTTATCTGTTATGGGGTCAACAGACATAGTACTATGACATTATACTTAATCATTTTGGCATTTAGTGGATATAATGTAACTGTAGGTAGTTGTGACTTATTAAGGGAGCATGTGGAGAGAGAGTGTTCCTGTCAAGCAGGGACGTACCAAAAAAGTGAGGCAAAAGAGGAGAGAAACTCCAGCACGGGGATGTTGTCGAGGGATTCACTCGTCATATCTTCCTTAAATAGCAATCGAGGGAATAAAGATCATAGCGAATATTGAATGCACTGGCTAGGATTACTGAGATCATCCCTGAAGCTGTAACTGGAACAAACAAATTCCATTGTTGTTCTGCCTCTACCTTCACACTTAAAAAAGTACAGGTTGTTTTAGTGTGTTGCATTCTTCATGGTTTTGTCCTCTGTGGTCCCTTTTTTTTGTTCCATTCATACATCAAACAGCTTATCAAGCATTTTGAATAATATTTTTGAAGTTGACTATTGTCATTGAAAATGATCTTTCCCATTTTCCACTACGAATATGCAGTTGAAGCAACCTAGGATTGAAGTGCCATCAACTAGCATGGCAGCTCATGTGGCTGATGAGGACGTTGATATTGAACTTTACAACGGAAATGATATCAATGAAACTGCAAATACAGAAAATGAGAATGGTGTGGCAAACAAGGTGAAGGCTGCACCACTAATGCTTCCCCCTGCTTTGGTACCTCGTAGCAATTATTCGCAGGTTAGTTCTTCTTGGGTGCCAAATTGTACATCCTTAAAGCACTTCTAAGAAACATTTGTAAAAGTAGTCCAATTTCATGTGCAGTACGAGGGTAACGACGAGAATGTTGATGTGGATGGTTGATGAATAAGCAGCAGGGTCACGTGTGGTTTAGTCTAATCAATATTGGCAGTTTCTAACTTTCTTTTGGTGGCTCGAATGTCAATGCCTAGAACAGTAGAATTTGAAAATAGTGGATAGGATGCAAGATTGGGAACAAGAAACGAAAGATTTGTGGATCTACTTGATTATCTATTTTCTGTTGGACTTCTTGATGTGGTTATAAATGTAATTCTCTGTTATCTATGATATTTTTTGGTTTTCCAGATCTAATCATTGAACTGAAATTACCGTATCTATCATATGCAATATTCTGCATCTTTTTGGTTCTCCATATCCAAGACTGTTGAGAATTTAAAATGATGAAATTCATGAGGTTTCTCTATTAACTTCGTTGACTACGTCCTAGTTCCCAAAGTAAATGAGTGAGGATTTTGGGAAATATGCATATAATATGTTTGGATGAGGTAATTAAGTGGATGATCCATTTGGAAAATATGTATATAATATGTTTGGATGGGGTAATTTAAGAGGATGATTCATGATTAATTTGAAATTCTTTATAATAAAAAAAAATTTTGAATAGAGAAATTAAAAAGTATCTAAAATATAAGTATTTTTTTTAAAAGTATTTTAATTGTTATATTAGCAAAAATTCAAACATTCTTATAAAAGGTGGAATTTAAAATTTTTTTACTAACAATCTTACATCAAGGACTCTTTTGGACCTTTAACCATATAAATTATTTAAATATTTTAAGTTTGGTAATACTTTTAAAATTTAATTTAAAATTTGTATATATATATATATATATATTAAAATAAATACTTAATTATATTTTAAGTTTTTGATAAATTTGAAAATTTTTAATAAATTTTTGTAGTTTATTTTTAAAATTTTAAAACTTTTCAATTTGTCCTTGTATATGTAATGTGTTAGTTATCTTTGTATTATGACTTTCTATAAATAATGTTACATAATATTTGTTGCAAAAGACAGTAATGATTAGAACTTTCCTAAATATTTAACAAAATAGATTTTAAATTTAATTAAAATTATAAAATTATAAAATTGAAAATAAATAAATAATTACAAAAGTAAAAAATATGTAACTGAAATTATAAAAACAAAAATTAAAAAATAAAAAATAAAAAATAAAAAATTAGAAAAATTAACAAATTACAAAAGTTATAAAAATATATAAATTCATAATTACAAAATTATAAAATATCACATATAATTTTTATTTTATAATTTCACAGTTTTATAATTTTATAATTTTATAATTTTATAATTTTATAATTTTATAATTTTATAATTTTATAATTTTATAATTTTATAATTTTATAATTTTATAATTTTATAATTTTATAATTTTATAA
>Ga0209589_1006102_pt1 | contig 20117 bp, 11 predicted proteins | sample CowpeawhiteBW_FD_187525 | JGI IMG/M metagenome (GOLD analysis project Ga0209589, IMG submission 187525) | Root nodule microbial communities of legume samples collected from California USA - Cow pea white BW (SPAdes) (version 2) | ecosystem: Host-associated > Plants > Roots > Nodule | place: USA... | reverse complement strand
TACTTTTTAAATATGCGTGATATTATATTAGTATGTGATAATATTATAATGTTATTAAGTTAAAAATAAAGAAGAAATATATCAGAACAAATAAAAATAAAGTGAAATATATCAGAACAGATAAAAGAATAACCATTGATAAATAAAGAAGAAGAGAAGAAGCATAGACATCCAATTTTATAAAAAATTTGTAAAAGTAACGATCAATTTTTAAAAATTTAATAAATTATTATATTTAAAGGATAAAATTGGTATTTTGAAAAGTGGACACAAAAAGGGGAATCCCCTTTATATATTGTTATAGATAATATATATATATATATATATATATATATATATATATATATATATATATATATATATAATATTAAGTCTATCTTCAGGAAATCCTTCATTTTCTTGTGATTTAACATGTTTGTTGAGATTTAACATTTGAAATTGATATTTAGATTCAATTACTATAGTGTGCAATTTATTTGACACGTTAACTTTATTGTTATATTTAGTTTTCATTCACAAACAAAATAAAGGAGAGTACCACAAAAATTCATAGCATTTGATCCGTAAGTTATTTTATTATGCTTCATCCATGATTGTTGTTACTTTATAATAATTTCACATGACAGAACTATGATTCCATAATTGTGATTCAATGAAATAACTAACATAGTATTAATTATTTTTATTAAATGCTGAATAGTCTAGTCAAAGAGTGAGAGAAGATTATCCGTCTTTACTTGATTAATATGTGTAGATCAAGTCATATTCATTTTTATTTTATGTTTTTTTGTGAAATTTTAGTCTCTGCAAAATTTATTTGACTTATATGGGTGCACTTTTGATTATGGTGGATTTAATCTAATCACTTTCACTTATAAAAGAGAGATGTACATTTGTGATATCAGTTGTTTCTTGCCAAATTATTCGATAACGGGATTGAAGTTGGGACAATCCAAGTCAAATATTTGAAGAGTACAAAACATAGTTGATTCTTTTTAAGAGGTGAAAGACTTCAATTACATATTAATATAGATTTTTTCTTTAACAAACACACATTTTTTTTATCAAAAAAATATTAATAAATTTAATAACAGAGTACTTGAGATATTTAAACCCTTTAATAAACACACATGATAATTATTAAAAAAGTCAAACTTGTAATTAATTGATTTAAATATTAATGAAGTTCGAAATAATATTAATAGAATTAAAGTTTTTATATTAAAAATATAATTTTATTATTATGATGAAAGTAAAATATGTCAATACTACACTGGAATTCATGTTAATTCAATGTATAAACAATAGAAATAACTTCTTACATGTCCTTTCATAAGTTACAACTTTACCACATCTCCAATGTATAAATGAAATTAATGTTTATTCAATGTATAAATAAATTAAGTGTACGCAAGTCTGAAATGAACTGAGTGTATTTTTTAAATAAAATTTTGCCTAGTAAAAAAATTGAAAGGTAGAATAGAGAAGGTTGTCGATTCTAATAACATTTATCTTCAACAACATATATGCATGTTTGAAAAAAAGAAAAAAAACTTTTTAATTGTTTGTCAAAATGTTGTGACTTTGAAACATTCATATTCAAAGAAAAGAATTTTTCCTAAACTTAACACGTCACCTTCAATTCAATGATGGCGACTGTTTAAGGGATGAACTATTTTTATATTAAATCAATATTTAAGAATATAAGAAACAAAATTTTTAAATGGTAATTTGTTTAACATTATTTTGTATTGAAATGTTATAGAAAAGTTTTTTTAAAGAATTATTTCACGATTTTAATCTTCATAAATTCTACATGTAGATAATGTTGATGAGTTACAATATTTTCTATAGACCTCAAAAATATTATGACAATATTACTATTTATTTCTTTTGAATTATATATATAGCAGTTATCTGTAAAAAATAATTACAAAATTATTAATATGGATTGTCATGATTCATTGTCGGCAACCTTTATCGATATTTTTCTTTATTACAATTATTTTATATTTTTGACATTATTTTAAATATTATCACTTGACGATAATATTGCTAGTTCTACACGTCTGTTTAATTTTTCAAATGCAGATGGCTTTTCAATCTTTGATTTAGAAGTTATTGGAGGCAACAATTTGTTGTTAATGTGGATGGGTGCTTCACACGGTCGAAGCTAATTTTTTGTCGTGAAAGATATAAAAAAATAGAATGGATAAGAAATTAAGAAAAGTGAAATAAAAATTGAAAAAAATAATAATAAAGAATAAAGTGATGAGAGTCATTTTTTTATTATTTTTTTTATCAAACAAAGTAAATTAAATGTATCTTATTAATTTTTTTCCTTTATCTGCGAAATAAATAATGAGTATAATCAATTTAACAACTTGATGTTATTTTTCCCTGGAGTTTTAAACTTTCAGAGGATAATTTTGAAAGAAAATAAATTGATTCTTTGAGGGACTTTTTCTAAATTATTTAAAGGTCAGATGTTCCTTAACTCTTAAGATTATAATAAACATAGTCGTTTTTTTTTTCTATTTCTAAAATAAATATTAACAATATTTTTTTAGGTTAAATATATTTTGGTCCTTAATTTTTAATAAAAATTAAAATTAGTCTTTTCTTACCACTTTGATTCAATTTAGTCTTTCAGTTTTAAAACTGCATAAATTTTAGAGATGTATAAATTTAGTCTTTGTAATCAAGTTTTCTTAAATTTAGACACTTCAAATGCAGTTCATGATAGTATTTGAGTTGTTTATATCATTTGAGACATTCTCGCTTTAATAGTATATAAGAAACATGTTTAAAATGTCAAATACAATCAATAAAAATTTGTTAAAGTGATTACATCCTAGCATTTATAAAAAAGATGGACTAAATTCGTTCAAAGTTTTGAAAATAGATTAATTTTATTTTTCACTTAAAAGTAAGAGACCAAAGCATATTTAACTCTATTTTTTTATATTTTTTAAAGTGATATTCACTTTTTATAAAAATATATTTATATTTCTTTTAAATATATAGATTTACTTAATTAAATTTTAAGTCTTTATAATAATTTTGAGAACTTTTAATTGAATTTCTAATAAATTTTAATTAAATTTATTAAAAATTCAATAATTCAGTTGAGATATTTATTTAAATTTTTTATTCTTAGATGATATGAATATTAAATAATTAATGTGATTGTTGTATTGTCACGTCATTTTACTCTATCATTGTTATATATTATTTTATTACTTTAAAATTTTTTATTTTATATTTTATAATATTACGCTATTATTATTTTAAAATTGTATAATTTTATATATTGGAGACGTAAGAGTTAAGGATTATCAAACAAAACAAAGTATATTCTTTTTGTGAACAGTAATATGTTACTTTGACTTTGATACTAGAAGAAGATCAAATTTGTAAAGGTCCTTCAATCGCGGTCTAAATTTTAAGACGGGGTGACCGCATTCTATAAGTTGTTAGATAGGAACAAGTTTAATTTTATTTATTTTTTATATTTTATTTATTTTAATTAAGGTTTGCTTGGCAAATGTTAATGACGTTAATTATAAAATGTCTAAATATCTAAGTCAATACTAAATCAGATATTATATTAAAATATATGTTCACTTTCTAAAATCAATTAAAAAATAAAAAATTTATATTAAATGATAAATAATTAATTGTTATTTATGCGTTGAATAATTAATTTAATGCTGAATCAAATAATCATAAATATATTTTCTATAGTAAAATATTGCATTTAAAGTCCTCCCATGTTTTACACGAAGATATGACATTAGTAACAATCTTGGTGTTGCTTCCTGTGAACACCTTTATCCTTTCAGAACCTTGTGACTTGGTTAACTTTCTGTTTAGTTCACTTTTAAGGATTTTAAGTACTTGGTTAACTTTCAATTCATTTTCTTAAAGGATGAAGGATGTGACTAAGAAAAACATATATTTGATAAAAAATTAATAATTTTCCTTTCTTATTTGGAGCATTTTTCATATTTTTCAGAATTTTTCTTACAAATTTGTTATAAAATTTTGCATAAAAATAATTTTTCTTTGCTAATTTTTTATGAATTTTAATTGGAAAGAAATTCTTCCGTGCATATCTTTTTATACAATAATAAAATTAGCAAGTGTTTCTTATAAAATTTTATGAAAAAAAATAACATTTTTGTGCAAAATAATAAAATTAGCAAGTGTTTCTTATAAAATTTTATGAAAAAAAATAACATTTTTTGTAAAATATTTAGAAAAAAAAATAGTGGCAAATTCTTGTAATCCATTATTCATGACAAAATTTGTAAGTATTTTCTAAAAAAAAATCAAAAAAAAAAGAAAATATGTGTATTTTTAGGAGTGAGATGAAGACATAAGATTTGATCACTTATTTTGTTTCTCTCACCTCATTTTTTTTTTCATTTTATTGTATTGTTGTTTAAAGATTATTCAATAACTTATATTCTTTATTCATTAATTGAATGCAAAGGATATTTAAAGTATTACATTGTCTCCAAATGATATAATCTGATCAATTGGTGAAAGCAAAATAGATTAGGATTATGTTTAAATGTAGAATTGTATTATGATTTCACAATAATTTTTATTATTGTATATTTTATGTTTTGATCTTTCAATTCTGGGACACTTTTAAATTCTTCAGCAATCAATAAAATTTATTTTTTGTTCATTTTCATTTGTATTTTAGCATATTTTTTTTAGAGTTTTGTAATTTCTTTATATAATTTAAATTGTCATTATTAAGAAAAAATATATTGAATTAAGAAATTATAAATATAGGTTGATAATAAAACAATAAAATATTATTAAATTATTAAATTATAAATAATAGATAATAATAAATAATAAAATATTTTATTAAAGAATTATGTATAATTGTGACATTTAAAAATGTGTAATATAATGTGAATTATGGGATTTTAAAGTGTTACTATTTTCACTGAATTTGTTTTTCAACAAACAAATTATGTCATTTTTAACTGTCATTAATTACTTTTATAAAATATCACCTTATATAATGTATAAACTGGTGTTTCTTACAACTTTTGAATTTAAAATGTTGTATTATATTTTTTTAGGTAAGAATTACGATGTTTTAAAAAAATATCTTGCATGTAAATAAAAATGTTTGAAAATGTTGTAATACATAAATATAAATGACACAACTTACACAGTGTCCCATGTTAAAAATATATTCGCACAAGTATTGTAGTTATGAAAAAAAAAATTGTGAGAGAAAAATTACTCGCAATTTGTGAAATATTCTACAACTAATTGATCTATATAAATGTGCTACCATCAACATTAAAAGTAAGGAAAAATTTTCATTAAGATCTCTCAATTTTATTATCCTTTCTAACTCTTACTAAAAATTATAATATTTATAATTATTTTAGTTAACTCATCTTAAATTATTTTATATTTTGAGATAAAGGTGATATTTTTATGGAAAATAATTTTTTTATTACTAAATTTTGATAACTTTCTCTACAACTTTAGGTGTCATCTTCCGAGTGGTTTTCTATTTTTTTCTTTTTTTTCATTCTCAATATTTCAAAACTACATATAAGATGATATCTCATGTTATAAGAGAAAATTGTCAAAATTTAGTAGTTAAAATATCATTATCTTATTTCCACTATGCCAAAATTAGGAATAGATAATGCTATTTAGATAGTGCTTATTTAATTAAACGCTATGTATTAAAACACATGCTAAAAGACAACGTTTTATTAAACAAATGCTATAAAAATTGTTATACATAGACAACGCTTTATTAGAAAAAATGCTATCTATGTTTGTTTTATACTTTTAAAAATAATAATATTTTAATATAAACGGATAGAAAGCGTTTACAAAGTTAAGCGCTATTTATATTACATTAATATATAGCTTTCAAGCAGAAAAGCGCTATTTATTGGAGCATCTACCCTAGTAGAAGATGATACCTCATGTTTGTTTCATGTTTGTGTATCATCGTCATAAAAGTAAGGAAATTTGAAGTGATGATTTTTATTATAACTTATTGATGAAGTGAGTTAAAAGATATCAAGTCTCACAACTCTTACAAATAGCGAAAAGAAAATAAACACCATTACATTGGAAATCAACTTAAGTACTCTTGTATATAATATATAAGCAAAAGATGGCATTAATGACTCAAGTTTTGATTAAGGATTGGCCAAAAGGTAAGCCTCGATGACCTTGAAGAGAGCATTACTCTTGGCTTTACCAGCTTTGAGCTCATCTTCGTTGGGTGGAGCATCTCCTTTGCTGTGGTATTTTATGCTCAGCTTTACCACTGAGCCTCCGTTGGGGCCATCACTGAGTTTGGTGTCGATTGCGATCTTCTCTGCAGTGTCTGGCAAGGCAGCACCTCCAACAATGCTGTAGCTGTATCCCAAGTTTGCCTCATCTATTGCTTCTATTTTGTGCAACACAAACTTTGTCTCTCCATCTGTTACATTCATTCACAATTCAGAGTTAGATAATATTATTAATGGAGATAGAGATAATAAGAGTGAAGATGTTACGTACCCTCAAGGAAAGAGATCTTCTTGATAGTTCCGGGGCCACCGTTGCCCTCCACGATTTCAACACTCTTGAAGGAATCAACCGCCTTTGGGACGATGTTGTCGGCGTCTTTCACAAGAGCTTTGTAAAGGGTGGCAGGAGCCACAGGATAAGTGGTTTCATCCTCGAAGCTGAAAACGGCCATGATTAATGAACGGATAGGTACTAAGAAAAGGAATGAAAGTATATATAATTTGAGAGTAGAAGGAGAAGAAGATGTTCGGTGTTGCTTAGTGTGGTTTTGTAGCAGAGGAGTGACATGTATTTATAAGGAAGTAAAGTAATAGCAGCGATGTCTCTCTTCTATGTATTCATGGATATGTATGGCCATGACATCGTGTGTGAATAAAGTTCCTTCAAACAAGGTTGGTGGGTCATCATTTGTTCTTTGTTTATACCAACATCATTCTTTCTCAGTAATGTAAATAAACAATCTTTAACATATAGTTTCAAACATGTAATATGCTTTTTTAGTTTTCTATCATTATCTTTATTGTAGTCAAGTATTGCGTTATGAAGCTTTCTTTTTTAAAGAATATAAATTGTACAAAGGTCAATTTCATCCATGGCGACTGTTTGCTGTATTGATCCGAATGAATAATTTTATATTATATTAGTAGTATTTAGTTTTTATTTTAGTTAACGGATTGCATAAAAAAAATTAATTTATAATTAAAATCTAGAAGGAATGAATATTTTTAATATATGCCGTACAAAATTAATATCCAAACTAATCAATTATTATAAAAAATCTAGGAATTTAGAATTATAAAGACAAAATATAAAATCCATTCATTTTACGAAATAACATCTATATGTTATGGTTTTGATGAAAAGCTCCTCAATCTTAATGTTTGCGTGTTTACTAGGATCAGAAAAAAGTTTAACATCAAATTATTCATTTCGCAGTCGTAGGTAGAAGAAATATTATACAGACACCCTTCTAGATTTGTCGGAGAATTTGGAATTCTCGGCGGGTTTTATGGGTTTTATGTTAATGGTATTTTGATATTCAATTATTTTTCATATTTAATATTAATGGTATTTGGACTTGAATTATTTTTCATATTTAACAGAAATTAATATTACCTGAAGTTATTATGATTTCGGACAACTTCACTTTTTCGTAGATTTATGAAAAAATTGTGTGAAATTCTCATTATTTTGCTTTCAGAGTCGTCCAACCTTTGACAACTTATACCTTGATCAGTAATTTTTTTTACTTGCCTAATTTTATAATATTTGGACAAATTTAGTCTAGATATGTAAAAAAACCACTAGTTGCATTGTGTTAAATAATGAATTGAAAGAGGAATTCGGAATAAAAAGGAGTTCAATTTTTAAAGGTAAATACAACTTTTATGCATCCAATACAGTTTTAATTTTTTTACACTTAATATTTTAACTTATATATTTTTAATCTTTATTGATGTTAAGTATTCTATTTATCTTGTTTTATCTTTGTGATAATTAAGTTCTTTTATCTCGTTGATTTATGGTTTAGTGAACAACTTTACTAGTATCAACAATCTAATTTCAAAAGAAACTTAATTCCCTTAAAAACTAACATAATGGCATATTCAAACTATATATTTAACTTAACTTCTCTCTTACTTGTAAATGTCTTAAACTTATATAAGTTTAATATTTATATATAAATATAAAAATGTTATACTTTCAAATAAATAAATAAAAAATATTAAGAAAAAAATCATATAATCAACATGACTTCATTATAATTTAATGAACAAGTTTTGGATCAAAGTACATATAGTTAGAGGAAACATTGTATATGGTTAAAAATTAAATGAGTATAAGTCTTATATTAATTATAAACTTGAGTAAGAGACATATAATTATTTGGTAATATTCCTTTCAAAATATCCATACTGATATTTATATATTCACTCAAATATTTATTAGACATTTCTTTTATAAAAGATTAAATGATAATAAATAAAACAATATATTGTCTAGTATTTAATGTAAAAAATACCCGGTTTCTTTTCTTCTACGCTAAATAACACTGAAAAAAAAATTAATTACATAAATTTCAAAATAAAGTATCACATAAACTAAAATTCTTTTTTAGTTATTTAATCTTCAATTCCATACTTGATTTAATTATCAAAAACTTAAATATTAAATATTTTAATTACTTTATTTAAATGAAATATTAAAAAAAATAAAAAAAAAATATTATATGTATTTAAATTTATTTAAATTGTTAAAATTAACATTTTCGCCGTACTTCTACTGTGAATTTCTTTTGCGACAGTTCATTGTTAAACAAATTAATCGGTCTTTAATCAATTTTTTTATAACAAGAAATTATTTTTTAAATAATCTCATGTTAAACATGATTAATAATTTAAGAAAATAATATTAAAAAAAAACTTTTAAAAAAATGAAAAATAGGGTTGCTCATATGTGTGTAAAAACACACCATTTATTTTATGTTTTCAAATAGTCAAAAGTTCAAGCCTCTGGCAGTGGCGCTCTACTCCTCGGCATTTGGCTGTTGTGAATGTATAAATGTCTTTTGTCTCGAAAGTAATTTTTCAATTAGTGGTATATTGAATAAGAGTAAAACACTAAATTAGGAGTTCCTATATTTAAATAAGAAGACCTAATCAATATGGGTGTTAATTATATTTTGTGTATATTCACTTTTTTTTTTATATAGATTGGAGTAACTTAATTATTTTTTAATATATTTTATATTGTTGATGAAAGAGAATTTTTATATTTTTATGTTTTATGAAATTATTCTGTGATATTGGATTTTAAGATTTTTTTATGTTAGATATTGTTTTATGATTAAAATATAATATTTACATATTCAAAAATTATATATTTTCAGCATTTCAAATATTAATTAGCATCTCACGTACTTAATTATTATTCATAAATTTAATCTAGATATATAGTTTATATATATATATATAGTTTCAAAGGCTCAAACACTTGTATATGAGCTAATAACTTGATTATTTTTAAAATATTTAAATATAAAAAACCAATAAATAAAAATAATTCCAAAGATTCCTTCTTATATCATTAAGTAACAATTTAATATAAAAAACAATCCATTCCTGAAAATACAGAAAAGAGTTGCCTTTGTTGAACGTGACGTGTTTAGCGTTATCTTCTTTGAATTTGTGTTTCTTTAAGGAAGGTTCTTTGAATTTGAATGCTTCAAAATCGCAATATTTGACAGACATATAAAATTAATATTTAACATTAAAGAGCAAAATGATTGAAATATTATTGCATAAAATACTCAAGTGAAAAAAAAATCTTCAAAAGTTAAAATTAGTGAAATAGATAAAACTTGAAAGACATATGCAGACATATATGGGTTAAAACAAATATCAGACACAAATTACTTCAAATATATGTTTAGTTATCTCTCGAAAATACAGAGAAGTGAAATGAAAAGGAAATTGCGCACGGAAAACTGGAAAAAAAAAACAGAAAAGTAGTCAAAGAAGAATTTAATATCTCTTAATTAAGAAAATTGTTTATTTTATTTAGAGACGGTAGTGTATGAGTGAGTGATTCACACTAAGGTATGGGAAATACATGGGTAGAAGCAGATTCATACAACACCTTTGCTTCCTTATAAATACATGTCACTCCTCCTCTGCTAAACACCCACAAGCACAACAAAAACATCTTCTCCTTCAATTCTCAAACACCTTTAAGCTTCTACCATGGCCGTTTTCACATTCGAGGACCAAACCACTTCTCCTGTGGCTCCTGCCACCCTCTACAACGCTCTTGCCAAAGACGCCGACAACATCATCCCAAAGGCTGTTGATTCCTTCAAGAGCGTTGAAAACGTCGAGGGCAACGGTGGCCCCGGAACCATCAAGAAGATCTCTTTCGTTGAAGGTATATATATATATATACCATGTTCCTTCATTTTCTTTGTATTTTATGTATATGCATCGATGAACCGAGAGTGAACTGTGAATGAATGTAACAGATGGAGAGACAAAGTTTGTGTTGCACAAAATAGAAACAATAGATGAGGCCAACTTCGGATACAGCTACAGCATAGTTGGAGGTGTTGCCTTGCCGGAGAGTGCGGAGAAGATCACGATCGACACCAAACTCAGCGACGGTCCCGACGGAGGGTCGCTTATAAAGCTGAGCATATCATACCACAGCAAAGGAGATGCCCCACCCAACGAAGATGAACTCAAAGCTGGCAAAGCCAAGAGTGATGCTCTTTTCAAGGCCGTTGAGGCTTACCTTTTGGCCAATGCTTGATTTTCGAATCCATCCCAGTTATCAATATCATTCAGTAACAAGCTTTATATGATGATATACAAGAGTTTTTCTTGGCTTGCATCGAGTGTCTATCAAATCAGAGTGTTCTTAAGTTAAGTATTGGCTTTCCACTGTGAGGAGTGTTTTCTTTCTTATTTCCCTTTGCTGCATAATTGTGAGAGCTTCTGGGTATCTTTGTATCTTTTTTCATCAATAAATCATAATAAAGCAAATTATTATACTTTAAGTTTTCGTCGGTGCTGTGTTTACTATAGTAGTTTATATAGAATTTAACCCAACTGGTTTCTTTTTGCGTAGACAAATATTAATGCATTATTAGTTCCTTAGGAATAAACCTTATTTTTTATAATTTATAATGATTCGGATGAAAAATTATAATTTAATTTCTATTTTTTATTTTCATTAATTTAATATGAGTCGTTAATTTTTTAACGAAAACGATATTAATATATTAATCAATAACCCACTTTATAACGTTATATTACATAAAAAAAATAAAAAAATGGAACTCATCATAATAGATTTTCATGTTTAGACGATGTTACAAAAGTCAAATGATTAACACCATCAATACATTTCATTTCGTAGTTAATAAGGAAGCTAATTTAACTTGACCAGCAATTTGGATGTAGACAGCAATCACTATGCTTATTTACTTTTTAATAAATTCAAGGTATATTTTAAATAAAATAATCAATTATTAACAATTTTACATATTCTGATTATTATATTTAGTGTTTTCATATAATTTATGTGAATGTATTATTATTTGTAAGGAATTAAAAAGGTAAATTTAAGTATCTACTGCTAGATGGATATTTTATAATATTTTTTAGCAAAACTGCCTTAAAAATTATTTAAGTAAAATTGACTTAATTATTTTTTTTTTTTTATAAATGTTATGTTTCACATACAAACATATTCAAGATAGCGACAAATATTAAAGTTCTAATAACAAATATTGATAGAATGTTATGACCCAAATACATGTCATCTTGTGAAGAGTGTTACTATGACACCCAACTATTAAAATAAGTCTAACTAGTTTGATTTTTTCTAACTTTTTTCATAAAAACTTTCCAATGAGAAAAAATACACTTTTCACAAGTTAAAATTGATCGTGTACAAATTAAAAGAAATTTTAAAAGATATATAAAACAACTTTTAAAAATTAATTTCAATTTTATAGAAAACTTCATTTCAATATTTTCATAAAAAAACTGGGCCAAATTTATATACTATTCTATTATTTAATAAAATACTTGATAAAAAAAAGTTGTGTATATTAGATAGATTTATTTAAAGGGAGTTTAACTTTAAAAAAATGTTAAATATGTATTTGTTCCTCAAGTTTCAGTGAAATTTGTAATTAGTCTCTCTTCGAAACTCTAGACCAATTTAGTCATTCATCTTTAAAATACGTGAATTTAGTCATTTTAATCAAATTTTATTAAGTTTATGTGACATTTCAAATACGATTTACGATAATATTTGAGCTAATATTTAAGAGAAAATGTGCAGGTGTAAACATTTCAAATACTAATATGAAATGTGCTTGAAACAGTCAGATCAATTTAACAAAATTTGGTTAAAAGGATTAAATATATGTATTTCTAAAGATGAAAGACTAAATTGGTCTAAAATTTCGAAAAAAATTAATTTCAAATTTCAATGAAACTTGAGAAACTAAAACCATATTTAATCCTTAAAAAAATATAAGATAATCGTTAATTCAATTGTTAAAAGTATATTTATTTAAGTAAGATTTTATCGTTATATATATATATATATATATATATATATATATATATATATATATATATATATATTGTATTATAAAAAAAATTGACGTACTGACTTTTTCATAGACTAGAATATTATGAGGACAAAAAGAAAATTATTGGAAAGAGGCATTATAAAATAAAATAAAATATCACTATGAGACAAGTGACCGACTTTATGTTACTAATCGTGACAAAGTAAGTAAATAATGAAAATTAATATGACTTTCTGTTTAACAAAGAAGATAATTAAAGTAAGTTGAACTTAAAAAGTAATCTGCAATTTAAAATGAATTGATTATGGTTAAAACATCTTTACTGACACTTAGAATGCAATATTAGATAAAGGAAGGGCAATTGATGCATTAAAATATTGGAGACGGTCTCCCAACAACGACCTTCACCAACACTTGCATTTTAACTATTCTGCTCTTAATTTCTTAACTTATCTCTTCGTTGAAAAATCTGTCACTACAACCTCTTTTTCAAATCTTTTATTCAATTCCGCCGGCGGCTTTTCAACATTCAGTTTTGCTTAATTATTGTTCCATATTACATTCATAGATCTCTAACTATTTCAAAATTTTACTAATGTATCATTAGGAAGATGATTATTGTATACGATCCAAAAGAATCTCAAGGATACAAGTACAATTTATTTTATGAAATACATTGAACATCATACAAGAAATTATTTCTTTAACAAGTGTCTGGTCGGTGGAACATTCATTAGCATGTTCTCTAACCCATGTTTATAATTGAGTTAAGGTCGAGGAAACATTATTTTATCTGTTTTTGCTTCTCCTTTATTATCGATCAACAATTGCAGTATATCCCAAAATTAGCCTCTAATTACTGTGATTATACGTACCCACATTAATAAGTAAAGAAATAAGCATGCGTCTTTAAAATATTCATCTTTTTAATACACTATGTTTTTTACCTACCATGAGTCATTGATTAGTCAAAAAGTGTGAACTAGTAATACAACTTATTTTCCATAGTAAAGTGTGAGTATTAGTCTCAACTCACGAGATTTGATGGTTTGATAGAGCAAAGACACGATCTACCATTCTCTGTTCATGTTTATGAGTCAAACGCGTGCCTTGTGTTGTGGGAGTATTTCTTTTCTATTTTAAGTATTTCATTCAATGCACCACCAAGACCATTTGTTTTTATAAAACTAAAATTTATGATAACTATATAAGTTAATTACAAATGAATTGTAAAAATTAAATAATTACACATTTTTAAATATATAAAATATATTTTACATTTCTAATGAATAATTTAATCTACCTAATAAATAATAACAAATATATTAAATAAAAATAATTCGATTATCCTGAATATATATATATATATATATATATATATATATATATATATATATATATATATATGTTCAAATTGTGTCTATTTATCATAAAAATTAATTTCTAAGTAAATGCAATTTTTTTTTTGTAAAAAAGAACAAATTGTACCATTAATGGCTCATAATGGTATTCTCTTTGAGTTTTTATATGTTAAATAGATTAATTAGTTTGATTGTTGGATATAGAAATTTCACAGGAACTAACTATTAATATTTCTAATTTCTTAATATTACGGACATGATAAATTTATTTCGGTAAAATATATTTGCATCTTTATATAAATTAGCATCGCGTCATACCAATCTCTAGTATCTAAAATATTTTTTAGCCCGATATATGTATAAATACATTTTTTTAATAAATTAATTATAAACTATTATTACTTAACAATGAATTACATACCTTGTGACTAGTTATAGTTTTTCTTGATTATATTAACTTAAAATCATAACTTTATTTAATTTTTTTATTATTGCATGAAGATGCAAAAATATTAGTTTTTTTTTTTTCGTTCTTAGCATGAAAATAATTTTTTTATTGTAATTTGAGATTTGTTATATTTAACTAGGATATTAGTGATGTGAATAATTAAAGTTTGCAACAAATTAATCGTTTTATATATATAAAAGTTTATTTTTAAAGTAATTTTTTTGTGAAACCCTTTTAAAAAAAAATACTTTAAAAAAATTTACTCTTGCATTGGCCTACCCATAAAATTTGTGTAATCATTTTCATCTATGAACTTAAACACTTTTTAGTTTTATGATTTTCTTTTTTCTGTTACTCATGTGAATTATAGTCAAATTCTATGGATTTGGATTAATCAAAGACAAACTCAAACTGAGATATCGTCATCACTCACCCTACACACTAGCTTTAACTTAATTAATATTATAAGACATACTAGTTAGGCGGGCTTTAAGATCTTCATGAAAATTAATAATTTTCACCTAAATCAATTAACCTACATACAAAATAAGATTAGAACAGTATAAAAATTATAAACAATAAAGAATTTTACTCAAAGTCCGACTAAAATGTATTCACATAAAATTTATCTAACCAATTCAATTGAGTTTGATATCTACTATATACTCAAAGTTTGAATTTCATAAAAAATCAATTATCAAATCGAAATAAATAATTCTTTTATTGTGTTTAAATATAATATGCGTTAAGTTAATTAACTGATATAAATAAATATATAGTTTTTTATAGTTTATTAAATTGTATTTATAATATATTTATATTAACTAAAGCATGATAGTAAAATTGAATTTTAATTTTAATTGTTAGTTTGTGTAATTTAGTTATAAATATGACATAAATAAAACTACAAATATGATAACAATTATAAAAGATAAACAATAAGTAATTTTAGAGGACAATTTCTTATTATAAAATATTTAGGATGTGTTTACTTTCAATAATGAATTTGAATGAGAGTGGATGGATGGATATACCAATTTTAACTATAAGAGTAAAATTGTAATATAATAATATATATTAAAACATTATTTTATATTTATCAGATCAATCAAATCATTCACAAATTTTTATAAATTTTATTTTCAAATCTCTTCACTCTCACCTCTTTATTCCTTCAAACAAATAATCTCACTTTCGTCTCTTCATTTCCTCAAATTCATCTATTTATCTTTTCTCAAATCCATCGTTGAAAACAAATACACTCTTAATGTTTTTTTTGTAAAAAGATCATAATTTTATAGAGATAAAAAAAATCGATTCAAACCAAATTATAAAACAATGGTGCAGTTTTAAGCTATAAAACTGTGGAGAGCATACCATGATAGAAACAGAGAAAAATAACAAAAATAAATAAATTCAGTGTACTGGTTACAGTGAGACCAATTAAGCCTTTTTGCGTTAGGCCCATAAACGGAAAAGTTAGCAAGCATATTTATTCACTATCATAAACACAACTACAACTATTAATTAATTAACTAAAAACATAAATTTTGAAGACTTAATGTAAGTCTTAAGTTTTTAAGCGTGAAGTGCAGTGTCATTCTGTAATTGATAATATTAAACTTTTAACCCAAAGAAGAAAAAAAAAATCTTCCATTAAATTTGTAATTAATGTTTAATTGAAGTAAAAAATTACTTATAGTCTCCGCTGCAAAGTTGTTCAAAGTCATTGTCTTCCCAAAAGCTAATCCTCATTACAATTAACCCATCTCCAACTATATATATAATCCAGTGTTATATGCTACTTTTCCATTGTGTTTCTTCATCCTGTTCTGTTGCTTTAAGTTTCAATAATTAACGTTTGACCTTGCTTCATCGAAAAACTCTGAGATTCTTCCAAAGTGGTCATCATCATCATCGGTTCTATTTGTTTTACCCTTTTGTTTAGGAGCGTCTCTGCCTTCAACTATAATATGAATACATTATTATTACTTCATGGCTTACTTAGTGCAATAATCACAGGCTCAACTCCTATATGTGGAGAGAAAAAAAATACAACTTACGATAAAACAAAAAGAGTTGAAGCCTGAAATCACGAGGTGCAAAACATATGACGGTTTTAATATTGTGATCTAATAAGTTTGGACAATTTAAGAAGTTCATGGACCAGACATAGAATACTTTTAGAAAAATAATGTATTTATGAGAAAATAAAATAGAAACATATGCAATTTATCAACGTTGTTCAAAATCAAATTTGTTATTTTTTCACTTGTAATTTAACAGTAACCAAACCAGCATGGTTGAGTATTTTTTTCTTATATTAATAATTAATAATCATGTTCTCTCTTCCTTATTCCTTAATGGAAAAATGTTTCTTGTTAAACCATTAAGAGTTGACACCATCAAGTCTATAGCCCAATAAGAAAACAATGGCCCAATAATGGATACTCAATCACGAGAGTCCAAAATTTGATTAAAAGGACAATCGTGTACACGAAAATATATAAACTCTAATTAACCAATTATAAAACAACGGGAAAAAAAATAAAGATCCTAATTCAATACAATTGAATCACTAAATAATAAACTAATATTCTTTATGGGTTCAAAAAATAGTTGTGAATACTAAACCTTAGTGTAAACTTTTTTCAGAAAAAAATAAAATAAAACCACTTAAACTTAAAATTATGTACCCACAAAGGTTTGTACAATAGCTTGATTTCTTCAAATAAAAATGGTAAAGTTTATTCATATAGTTATAGCATTACATCTACAATTTTTTCTGATTACTAGAATGAAGAGATGGCAAATAAATTCGTTTCCGTGGGTATTGTCCGAACCTGTCATCGCATTGACTGAGTATGGGTATGGGAAATTTCCCGATTTTTTCAATTGGGTATGAGGATGGGGATGAGGAAGAGGATGAATATATCCCCGCCATAATACTCGTCCTCGCCATATCTCCATCCTCATTTAAATTATTAAAATATTCACAATTAATTAAGTAACCATATATATGTATATATATATATATATATATACACTTTTTCTATTTTTTTTTTCTAAATATTTTGTTTGTCATGAAACTCATTCGCATTTCCAATATATATTTTTATCTTATCATAACCTTTATGTAATTATGTTAAAATGATGTATGTCAATTAAAAAAAATTTATGTCTAACATTTGAATATTTCTATTATTTTTTCATATTTTTATTTATTGTATATTTTCTTTTCACCTGAGAATGTTTAATACTCTCAATTTAAGTGTTTAATAGCATAAACATTTCATTTACTAGGCAATATAAAAAAAATTCTTTACTTATTATTATTAATTTTTGTTTCATTTGAAAAACTCTTTTATTTCGCTAAGAAAATTTTTGTTATTTCTCAACCATTGAGTATATATGTTGATATTTGAAAAGTTTTCTTAGATCTCTAAGATATTTTTCGTCTTATCATATCCTTAATTATACATTTGTTTTTCTTTGTGCAATTCTTTTCAATAGTCTCCAAATTGTTTATAAGACACACATTTGTTAATTTTTTATTTTTTTAATTTTTGTTTATTTTCATCATATAGAATACTATTTCGATAAATTTTATCTAATTATTTTTTATTTTCTAACTCATTACAATCATACTTTAATATTTATAATATAATTGTGTAAATAATTTTTATTTACTACAATATAAAAATTTAATGTAATTGTCATGAATATTTTTTTATCACCATCCAACATATATTGGAGTTTAAAAAATACAAGATATATGATAAAATTTTATTATGTTTACTATTTGTTCTTTGCGTCATTTTTTATCAACCATTGAGTATATATGTTGATATTTGAAAAGTTTTCTTAGATCTCTAAGATATTTTTTATCTTATCATACTTTTAATTATATATTTATTTTTCTTTGTGTGATTCCTTTCAATAGTCTCCAAATTGTTTATAAGACACACATTTGTTAATTTTTTAATATTTTTGTTTTTTGTTTATTTTCATCATGTAGAATACTATTTCGATAAATTTTATCTAATTATTTTTTATTTTCTAACTCATTACAATCATACTTTAATTTTTTTCACTATAATTGTATAAATAATTTTTATTTACTACAATATAAAAATTTAATGTAATTGCCATGAATATTATTTTACCACCATCCAACATCTATTGTGGTTCAAAAGATACAAGATCTATATTAAATTTTTATTATTATATTTATTATTTGTTCTTTGTGTCATTTTAATCAAGTGATGTATTATAACTTTTATTAGTGTATAAAAAATAGATTCATTATAATTTAAAAAATTGAAGTAAGAAAACATTTAAAATATATTTTAATTTAAAAAATATAATTTCTTTTTATATTTTTTTAAAAATATTTTTAAAATTTATCAACTAGGTTTCATTAATGTTTGCAAATTTAATAAATGTTTTGGTTCTCATTAAATTTTATTTGGTATTCTAATCTAAAATGTAATGTAAATAATTATAATTTATTTCAAAGTATTTGATATCGAAGAAACAATCATACTCCTAATATTGAATATTTGATAATATTATGTTTCATTTACCGTAAATTTTTATTATTTTATAAAAATTAATTAAAATTAATATTAAAGTAGTAAGAAAACGGGTACGGATATGGGTACGAGATTATACCCGTTACCCGGTGGAGATGGGGATGGGATAAAAGTTTGATACCCATTGGGTTTGGATATGGAAATGAGGATGAATTTTTTTTACGAAAATGGCTATGGGATAGTGAAACCCGTCCCAGTCCCGCCCCGTTGCCATCCCCAATAGAATGACAGTTAAGTTACCATAATACAGTTGCAATAATTATGATGAAAAATATTTCATTTCTCTTATAATTGATTTATCAAATTTTATACACAAAATTTTCCATTTTAATTAAAGTAACATGATTCAAGTTCTTCTAATCGAGTATTTACTTAAATGTTTAACTATAAATTTATTACAAAATAAATTGATTATCACTACAAAAATACATATTTGTAAAAATTACAAATTAAAATAACCATCAAATTTACACGTGTCAAAAATAATTTATGATAAAATATTTTAAATATTGATAAATTTGTTGCAAAAAAAATTATTAACGGTTATAAATTACCACAAATATATTTTTATTCTCATTTTTATTTAATATTTTCTTAAATTTTAAAATTGTAATAAAATTCAATTTCTTTTTTTACACTAAAAAACCATCATAAAATATATCACAATTTTTGACAATTAAAAACCATTATTTTTCATTTTTTTTTATGTTTCTTGCTTTGCAATCTTTGTTTAAAGAAGTTTGTTGAAAACTTTATTTTCACTCATATATCTAAACATACGAATATCAATCTAAGATAGTAAAAGTCTTAAATAATAATAAAAGTGATCAATAAATTTTATATTTTTGTAGTTATAAGAAATTAAATATTTTGTATTAACCCGTATTTGAAAATTTCGTGTTTTGATATAATGTATGATGGATGTAATTTTAATCAATATATACAACGCTAATCTATTTCAATTAAAAATTACAAGTATTGTTAGTTTAAATAAAAAAGAATTTAAGACATTTATTTATTTATAAACTTTTGTG
>Ga0209589_1006101_pt1 | contig 20117 bp, 13 predicted proteins | sample CowpeawhiteBW_FD_187525 | JGI IMG/M metagenome (GOLD analysis project Ga0209589, IMG submission 187525) | Root nodule microbial communities of legume samples collected from California USA - Cow pea white BW (SPAdes) (version 2) | ecosystem: Host-associated > Plants > Roots > Nodule | place: USA... | reverse complement strand
ATATATATATATATATATATATATATATATATATATATATATATATATATATATATATATATATATATATATATATACTTATCATTTACTTTTTTTTCCATACCAATGTTTCTTGAAGAGGACCTTTTCCCCATTTTTCATAAGACTTACACAAATGACAATTACCTACTCACCAAAGTCTTAGGTAAAAGTATTCTTGTTAAGCTTATAACAAAGCTTTATGGTTGAAAGAAACTATTTATCCGACTCATCAAAGTCCTTTCGGTAAAAAAACAACCTATTTTTACAGTTACGAGATAACACATACACCACCATCACATACATACATAATACATATAACATCATCATATGATCATACATACCTCAAGTCATCATAAGAATTCACTACAAGAAAACAACATTTTAGCCACCGACAAAATTGATGGCTAAATGGATAAAATCAATTGCTAACAGCTCTAGCCATCGTAAATGAATAGTGGCAAAAATCCTATTCACAAAATAGTTAGCCATTAATTTTAAATTTGGTGGCTAAACAACCACCACAATTGTGGTCGTTAATTAGTCACTAACAATTTGGTCACCTTGAAGTATTAGAAACCAATTTAGCAACCGAACTTTCAGTCGTTAATTCGGTCGCTAATAAAGACATATTTTAATTTAATGAAATGGGTTTTGATCACTATTGTGTTCGCAAATAGATACTTTTTTTTAAAATTTAATTAAAATAGAATCAGTGGCTAAATCAGTGGCTAATCATTGACTAAATCAATAACTAAAACAATGGCTAACACAACCTGCTCATATTTAATTTTCTACCTACTTATAAATACTGCATATTTAATTATACTAAATAATAATAAACTCTAATATGTAATATAGTAAAAAGTAGTGTAATAAATGACCCAACATCAAATGAAAATTAAATTAGTTCTAAATATGTATGCAAGTTTTAAAATCTACTATAATTAACCTAACTAATATTTATGTGAACTACCATCACTAGAATGATCTACTACATCATCTCCATTGTTGCTAGAAGGATCATAAAGGCCCGACATAAGATTCTTTAACTGGATGTGCTATAAAATAAATTTCATATGCTCTTCTTATAGGCATATGCATTCTTATATGAATGCTTGAAACTTGTTAGTAATGTTGCCTCAAACTGGTTGGGAGTTGACATTGAAGCTACTAGAACAACCTACCAAAATATGTGTTACTCATATGCAACTAGGAATATACTTTTCAAATTCAAAATGGGATACATGAAACTAAAGTATGCCTATATCATCCAATAAAAATAGGTATTGTATAACTTATTAGAATAAGAAACAAGGAGCAGCCTTCTTGTGCTACTTTCAAATTGTGTTTTATACAAACTTGAAAGCAAGGTAACATTTTCTTTTAGTAAATGTGAAAACAAAAAAATAATCACAAATCAAAGAGGCCTTAGAAGCTCATTATCTTACCTTACTTTGGGATAAGAGCTTTAAACCCAATACCAAGCTGAGAAATTTTCATACCATGGTTCTTAATTTCGTAATCCACACCCATCCATTCTTGAATCACAACAATTCCAGGAGCATCCTCTCTTCCAACCACATCCATCCACTTTTGAACATTGGAAACAAAATTTGCATAAAGAATTAAAATTGTAACACAGAATAGTTATAGTATGACGGAGAAAAGGTAAAGAGAATAGAAAAAATTTAGGTCAAACACTATAATTGGGAAAATATCTTGTTTAAACATTTTGAATCTAAAATTTAAAACTCAACTTAATGCTACATCAAACTTATTGGGCATGGTAGGTCATTACTAGCATAGCATGAAATAATTAGATCTAACTACAAATTACGTCAAGGGCAAATTATTAGGCATGTATAACATTGTCCTAGCATTTCGTTACAAAAGGTGATATTGATGAAGACACAAGATAACATCTACGATGTAAATTAATCATCACAACACATGGATACATTACTAAAAATTCTCATATTATGAGATTTTTCTTATAAATTTATGTAAATTTGTTAAAAAAAGATTGCAAGAAAAAACTTTTTTTTTTTGCTATTTTTTCTAAGAATCTTAATTGGTAGGTAATTCCTTCGTAAGTAATCATTTTCTACAAAATTATAAAATTCGTAAGTATTTTTACAAAATTTGTTGTGAAAAGTGTTTTATATAAAATATTTTGCAAAAAAAAATTAGCAGCAATTTTCTGCAAATTTTTTTATAACAAAATTTATAAGTATTTCCTACAAAAAAATTTCAAAACAAAATTGACAGAAAATATGAATTTTTTTAGTTGAGATAAGAAAAGTTTGTCACTTTTATTTTTGGGTATGCAAAAACAAAAAATATTCACTAAAGGTGTTCATAGAATCCAGTCAAGAGGGAAATAAACAACTTAATGATGGATTTAGCTTTAGCAATTCCAAACACAAAGAACAATATGCTTCATAAACGAATGGAATATAAAGTAAGAAAAAACCATAAAATGAGTGAATATTAGCATTACATGTAGTCCATAAAGAAAGAAAAAAAAATAAGTAATGGTAATGAAAGAGATTAGGCTCACAGTGTCATCTATTTAAACCTGAATTTTCTTGAAAAGGGATGATGCAGTGGTAGCCATGGAATGATGGAATAGAAATAGAGCTCAATGAAACGCAAAAAGAACAATTTTGCAGCATCACTGATCTAAGTGGCAAATTTTATAAGTGAAGATAAAAATAGGAGTTGTATCTTCCTTTTCTTCCCTTCTTTCTTTGGCATTGTTTCATTGCATTTCCTAATCTTGCTTCTCAACTCTCCCCTCACGCATACACATCCACTGCATCACAGACTACCCATTAATTGAAGCACACACACTTTCAATATTCTAGAATCACAAAACCTTACCAACACGAAACATCAGCTAGATGAAATTTCTGTTAGCACTTTGTAGACAACAACTCTATAATCTTGTGAACATACTTTATTCAACTCTTGTGTTGTTTTTGTTCTTATAATACGTTATATTTATAGACCCACATTTCCTCACCATTGTACTCTTAACGGTTATAAACGGCTATAAACGGCTAACTCATTAACTACTTAGACTCCAACGGCTAGTGCATTAACCACTCACAACGGCTAGTTTCTTACAACGGCTAGTTACCTATAGTGGTTAATACATTTAAGTTTATTAAAAACCCAACAAAACTCCCCCTTAAACTTAAATGCTTCTTTTATTCTCCATCTTTGTTCCTTTATTCTTCATCACGGCTTCCAACGTGCAATAACTCTTCTCACACTGTGCTTGTCCCTTTCATGAATAGTTAAGTTCTTCACTTTCTTCATGACTGACTTCCCTTTCACTTTATCTATGGTCGACTTGTACTTCACTTTCCTTGTGACTAACTTGTTCTCTGCTCTCTCATTTTTTGCATCCTTACTGGTAAACTTGTTCTTCTCTTTGACCAACTTGTTACTCATTGGGTTCTTTGTCTTTGTGGCCGGCTTGTCGTTAACTGAGTTCTTATCAATAGGCCGATTTCCTTTTGAAAGATCATACCACACCCACGTATTGTTGTGCTCAATCTCCTCATCCATTTCAAGTAGCCACTTCTCATCTTGCACCTCTAGTGCAACTCTCAGATCCTTTTCAACTTGTAACTGTTCTTACAAACTTGAAACATCTTCTTCAAATTCCAAGTGTCGCTTTTGCAAAGCCTATTTCCTTCTCTCTACGCTTTCTTGTAGAATTAAATTGTCTCTAACCTCCTTTTCAATACTCTGTTGCAAGTCTCCTTTTGCAATCTCTAACCTTTGGATTAGAAGCTTTTCTTCTTCAAATTTTGAGCTACTCAAGCTTTTCACATGCTCCACCGAGCTATCTGAGTAATCCACTTCCTCCACCAACTTATCTGAGCTATGTAGGCGTTCCATCAAGTTAACTGAGTTGGTCTCACGCTCCACCATGTTGTTTGGGGTATCTACATGCTCCACCACCCTGTTTGGGCTATCTACATGTCTCACCAGCCTATGCAACCTACTCGGTTGTCTTGTTGACCTATCCACGCTACTCGACTGTCTTATTGAGTTATCGACTATACTCAGCCTTCTTGCTGAATTCTCCATGCTACTCGGTCTTCTTGCCGAGTTCACCACTTGCTTATGCTCGGTTCCCGAGCTACGCGTCATCATCAACAATGTCGCTTCTTCTTCAACATCTTTTGTGAGGTTGATCGTCTCTTTCTTTCTACTTTCAGATCTACAATCTTTGGCAAAATGTCCAGACTTACCACAATTGAAACACTTGCCTGAGTAACAGTCCTTTACATAATGGCCATACTTGCCACACTTAAAGCACTCAAAATTTGAGTTGCTTGATTGACCTCCTCTCCATGGACCTCGTCCTCTTCCGTGCCAATTTTGTTGACCGGATTGTTCTTTCTCTTCTTGTCCTCGACTTCTACCACCAGGACCGCTTCTTATACCTCCTCGATATCGTCCTCTACCTTGAGTGTTTTGAGCTTTCTCATCTTTAATTGACATCTTTGTTTGGAGTAATTGATCAAGTGGCTCAACCTTTTTCTTCTTCTTCCGCTGCTCATGCGCCTCAAGGGACCCGGCAAGATCTTCAACCGTGAGCATTGACAAGTCCTTGGACTCTTCAATCGCGCATACCACGTTCTCAAAGTCATCCGTTAGAGATCTCAAAATATTTTCCACAACTCGGCTAGCGGGTAACGTCTCGCCATTTCTACTAAGTTGATTCACCACAGTTTCAACCCGAGTAATGTACTCGACTACTCCTTCTGTCTCCATCATCTTCATGCTCTCCAATTCGCCTCTAAGTGTTTGAAGTCGCACCTATTTCACTCGGTCATCTCCCTTATACGCCTTCTCCAATATGTCCCACGCTTCTTTTGAAGATTTAGCACTTGCAATCTTCTCAAAGCCAGACTCGTCCACAGCTTGGTACAGGATGTACAAAGCTGCCTTGTCCTTCACACATGCGTCTTTCAGCACTTTCAACTGGGCATTTGACCAACCTGTAGTGTTGGCTAGTTCATCGAAACCATCTTCAACCACCTCTTAATTTTCTTGGGATCTAAGAATGGCTTTCATTTTGAGACTCCAATTGTCATAGTTGACAACCTTTGCCAACTTGGGCAGGGAAATACTATTTGTAAGACTGGCCATCTCACTCTTTTTTTTCTCAAACACTTAGCTCTCTTTTTTCAAGCACTCAAGCTCTCTAGCTCTCTCTCTTTTCCACTCAAACACTCAAGCTAACCGGCTCTTGATACCACTTTGTTAGAACTTTGTAGACAACAACTCTATAATCTTGTGAACAAACTTTATTCACCTCTTGTGTTGTTTTTGTTCTTGCAATACATTATATTTATAGACTCACATTTCCTCACCATTATACTCTCAATGGCTATAAACGACTATAAACGGCTAACTCATTAACTACCTAGACTCCAACGGCTAGTGCATTAACCACTCACAACGGCTAGTTTCTTACAACGACTAGTTACCTATAGTGGTTAATACATTTAAGTTTATTAAAAACCTAACAATTTCATGGGTACATGAACAAATAAATTACATCGCAATAATAAAATGAAATAGGGGTGCTGGAATGAAAACAAACTTGTGTAAGTTTGGCACCATAAGTTATGATTGAAAACCAAACCTGAACATTGAGTTATGATCAAAAAATAAGCAAAGAAATTGTGGTTCAATCCTAACACATGTAAGGTTTGCCACGATGTGATGGAAATATAGTGGTGAGCGAAAAGGAAACTTACAAGAATGCGTAGGGTTTTTGCATGAAGTGTTGGCAATGGCATTTGGAAGTAAAATGAAAATGATTTAATTTTGAGGCAAGCTATGAAAATAGTAGAAGGAATCACTCAAAATAATTGTGTTACCAAACTACATTCAATCTCTATTTTGCCATCGAAAATTATTTGTCATTAAACTCTTTTGTTAAAAAATTCTTAAACAATATTTTTTTTTTTTTGAAAATAAAGGAAATTACTAAAATGATTTATGTGCAAGAAGTCAAAAAATAACATTGGAAATTTGTAAAAAATAATTTAAAAATGAAGGAAATTACTAAAATGATTTTAAACCATTGCATTATTGTATTTTAAATTAATTTATTTGTTTTTGGTTTATGTAAAATAAGTAAGAATAAAAGATAATAATAAGAGGATAAATTTATTGAATATAATTAAAAGTACAACATAAATTAAGTGGTTCGATGTGGATCATCTAGGTGCAGGGTTGTTAGGACAATGATTTTGTGTGTGTCCTTCAGTCCTACAATATGAACACTTTCTTGATTGTCTTTCTTCCCTAATGTCCATCTCGGTCCTAATTCTACTTGATTTAGGATGACCCATCTCGCTCCTTTTTGTGACAGGCCAAACCTATGGCCCTTGGTATGGTGGCCAATATTCTTCATGTCTTAACTCGCCAAAAAAATTGTCATATACTTTCATGACGACATCCAGCCTATAATAGGGACTTATGTACATGTTGAAGTTGTGATGTGCATCTTTGCAAGCTGCAATAATATGTGAACAAGGTAGATGGATTGATTGAAAATTTCCACAATCACACCACCTTTCATCTAAACTAACTACAAATTTTCTTGCATGACGTACCTCTCTGGGATTTCTATCAAATGCAACGACCTGGTGTGTGTTTGACTTGGAGTTTGCATCTTGGAGAAAGTTGGTTGCATATTCAGAGTACACATGACCAACACTCAGAATTGCAGTTATTTGCCTACCTCTTATCGTGAAGTAGGTGTTGCACCTAGTGTACGTGGCCAAAACTATGGGAGAAATTGGCAAATTCCTTATCTTTTTTGGGAGAGAATTTATTGCTTCATCCAGATTTGTTGTTACGTGCCCCCACCTTCTTCTTTGGTTGTATGCAAGACACCACTGCTCCCTTGGAATTTGGTCTACCCAAGTTGTTGCTTCTATGTTGTCTTCTCTAATGATGTTGTAGTAGTAGTTACAGCGTGACTCAGTCAGTGCGTACGCTATAAATATAAATTTAAGAACAAATTATTCTCTAATTAGAGCTGTCAAAACAAGTAACCCGTTCCGACCCGACTCGACCCACCATGGATTGATCATTTAGTGAGTCAACCCAACCCGGCTCACTTATTAGCGAGCCAAAAAAATTCGAACCTGACCCGGCGCACCACAGGTTAGTGGGTTAAACGGGTTGGCTCACGGGTTCACTTAATTAAAAATATATAAATTTCTTATTTTTTTTAAGTCAAAACTAAATTCTAATTCTAATTAAAATCTAAATAAACTTTAATACAATCTAAATACAAACCAAAATTACAAAAATACAAATTATCTATGTGTTGGCTAAAAGAACAACCTAACATGACCCAAATGCAAAGCCCAACTTAAAAAAAACACTTGTGTGACCCTTTATTTGCGGGTTGGTGAGCCAACCCGGCTCACCATGGGTTCAATCCGGGTGAGCCGGGTTCTAGGTGAGCCAGGTCAAAAATTAACCCGTATTAAAATTTGTAAAAAAATTTCAACCCAACCCAGCTTGAACCCATGGTGAGCCGGGTTGGTTTGCGGTTTCCAACCCATTTTGACATCTCTATCTCTAATAATGTGGGTGAATAATAAACAACCAAAAAATGAGAAATAAAATTGTTTACATGGAATAACTTACCCATGTTGACGATGTCATTTTTCAGAGTTGTATTCTTGAATTTTTCTGTAAAATTTTGTGCAATGTGTCGAATACAAAACACCTACACGCAGTTCCCTTCATTCTAGCCACTATTGGGTTTGTTGAATGCTGCACTAATTGAGTTGTGGCGGTTCGACATTAAGCATAAATTTTGTTGAGGCGTAACGTGCCTCATCAAGTTTTTATGGAAACAAAATCAAGTTTTAGCTGTTTCACCCTCTACTGTAGAAAATGCAATGGAGAAAATGCTATTTCTCCCATCTTGTGCAACAACTACTAGAAAGGTGTCCTTATACCTTTCGTAAAGGAAGGTTCTGTCCACTTGCACTATTGGTTTGAAAAATGCTATTTCTTAAGATTAACTCAGCAAGTTCGATAATCTTAAAGACCATGTTAAAACATATAAAAAAAAAACTAAATATATACAAAGTTGTCATACTTTTCAACTTTCATGAAGTTCACATAAAAAGATATTGTCGTCGTAGAGACCATCATAGAGTGCCACTGAATGGCATGCTGAAGATCTTCGTCATTCCTTACAAAAAGGAACTCATCAATGCTTTCCTCAACAAATTCAGGAGGGACATGGTACCACAAATGGCTTAGTGGGGGCTCAAATGGTCCTATCAAATGACTTCTTATTATGATGCACATATGGTTAAGAGTAACTCCATTTGGAATTCTATATAAGAAGAACCTTCCATCTTCGAAATCAATAGCAGCATTAAAGGAATTATATGCATTCAACTCCTCAAATAAAACCATTTTTACTTATTTTACTAGAGCACTCCACAACTTTCAAACTAACGAACCACAACCTTAAATAGAACTGACTACCTTCAGCTGGATAGTGTACCAAGAAAAATATTTACTTTCACCATTGTAAAAGATGACACATATTTCAAATAAATGGTCTCACTTGCACCTTCCTATTATGACAATACATGTCATCTTTATTGGGAAGTGCAAAGGCTGATTTATTAACCTGGACCTATAAAAGCTAACGGATACTAAATTGGGATTAACGTGCGAATTCATAAATTTACTTTCACCATTATAAAAGTTGAAGCATTTTCAAATAAATGGCCTCACTTGCACTTTCTAATTATGACAAGACTTGTCAACTTTATTGAGAGGTGTCAAGGCTGATTTATTATTTTCCCTTGTAAAAGGTGATAAATACTTCAATTCAGATAACGTGTCAAGGAAGATATTTAATTCGACAACTTTAACATCTAACGCAAACATATTTAAAATACACGGACTTATATACATCCTCTCATTATGACAAAACTTATTAAGCTTTATTGGAATAATGTCCCCATAAAGATACATAATTTGACCACTTGAAAAACTGACGAATATTTCAACACACGACCTTACACAATGTATTCATTAATGGTATCATATGCAACCTAACACTATGATAAGATATATGCACTTTATATTACAAAAACAAAATTTCAAATTACAAGAAAAATAATTAATTTTAATCAAATTTTTAGTCATTTATTTATTAGGATATTTCAAAAAAATAAATTCTAATTTTATATTTAAAGTTAATACCTATTATTTTATTTCATCATATAACAATAAATTTTACATTATTTATTTGTATGAAAAAATAAACATTTTATCAATAAAATTATTATAAAGAAATCAAAGTAAAAAAATATAAATAAAAAATAAATTCATACTTTCTGTAACATCCCAATTTTAGCAGCTTAAAACTAATAAAAATAAAAAGTTTCATCATAGTTCCAAAACAGATAGTCTGGTGTACATAATATATTAATACAGTCTTACAAAATATGTGACTATAAAAATATATCACTTATACACTCAAACTAAACTAATAAACTCTATACTTAAATAGACCACTGCTAAAGCTCCCACTGAAAACCTCCTCCTCAACATAAAACGATGGCTTTTCATCCTCCAGAAGCGTCTTTGACGTTCCAACCACATCTGCTCCTACCGAAAAAGGTGATCATCGCAAAAGGAAAACATACAATACGAGACAAACACATAAAAAGCAAGGGTAAGCTAATCTGATTAAAGGAATCATACAATTCAATTATAAACAAAAATCATGCAATCTTTCTCATTTTCACCAGAATCACATAGACCACCACAAACACAATGCAGATATATTACTCTAGACTCGATATCCGGATTATGTAAGCGACATTGGATCTCTTGGTGGTGTGCACCTGTGACGGTTCCCAAACTTAGGGGTTATCACCCAACCACTCCCACAGTAAGTCCCCTTCGCGTCTATGACTAATCAGGTCCATAGACTAGAACCTCCTATTACTCCTCCCGACATAATCCATTATACTTTACATGAGTCTTAATGGTTATTGGAGCGTCAGGATGCCACCAAAACTGAGTCCTTATGCCCTTACATTCACTAAAACATTCCTTTTAGAATTTTCTTTGAAATCCCAATTCAACCACATCTTCTCATATTCCAACTTCATGCAATTTCACCACATATATTACTAGTCATAACAATTCATGCATATCATAACTAAGTTCGCATTTTAACATTTAGACATAGCTTCATCCATAAGAAACAAAGAAATAACACTCAGTTGCAGAGGTTCTCACCCAAGCTAGAAGGTCTCGCCCAGGCGAAAGGTCTCTTTCGCTTAGGCGAGTCATTCTCGTTTGAGCAAGGCTTGAAACAGAGAACAACCCAAACTCTGGGCCAATTCTCGCTCAAGCTAAGTTGTCTCACTTAGACGAGAGTGAATCTCGCTCAAGCGAGACTGGCTCGCCTAGGCGAGATCTCACGCAGAGACAGGGGATGAGTTTTTGGTGTTTTCGCTCAGGCGAGAGCTGCTCGCTTAGGTGAAAATACCAGATTTCCAATCTGTTCTCACATGCAATAGTCTAGAAATCTAGCACAATCCAATCATACATTCAATTACACAGTTCAAGCACTCATACAACACTCAATCATGCAATTCAAAGTCATCATAATGATTTCTATATGAAATTCAAGCAAAACAAGTAGCTTCCATTACCTGTTATCTTGTTTAGACAGCTTTATAAACGTCAACGCCTTAAAAACGTTAACACCTCTAACTCCACAAGATGCTTTATCTACACATAGAAACATCACAAGAACGATTAGGACATACCGTTATGAACACTAATCAGCAGAGACTCATACTGATGATTGAAATGTCGCATGCAAGCGGAAGAGAACTCGCATGCAACAAAAAACAGAAAAAGACTAAAAAGAGGACAGAAACTCAACTTACGTGAACGGAGAAACTAATCGGTCCAATTTGAAGAGCTCGCCGAAAGGATCAATCCTACGGTCTCGGTTCTTCAATCAAACGACCAGAGAGACAAAACCTCTAGAAGGAATTCAGAGAACTCTAGAAAAGTGGTTTTTAGAGAGATGATGTGTTTTAAAATAATGAAACTCGTTTATAATAATTCTATTTATACTAAAATTTTTGAATATTAAAATAATCAAGTCTCACTATTCTTAAACCATTATCTTTAAAACGTCATTTTCTAAAATCTTACACTTTCACCAAATTTTTTAATTTTAAATATTCAATAAATATAAAAAAATAAATAGTACAACACCAACTCAAACATTATATATTAATTATTTTTACTTTTATATTTCTAAATTACACCTAAAATAACTTAATAAACAATACTATATTTCGTTTAATTCAAAAAACTTAAAAATAAAATAAATCCATATTTATTTTTTATGTTTTAATTAAAATAACTAAAAACACAATACTAAATTTAGATCTTACACTTTCACCAAATTTTTTAATTTTAAATATTCAATAAATATAAAAATAAATAAATAGTACAACACCGACTCAAACATTATACATTAATTATTTTTACTTTTATATTTTTAAATTACACCTAAAATAACTTAATAAACAATACTATATTTATTTTTAATTCAAAAAATTTAAAAATAAAATAAATCCATATTTATTTTTTATTTTTTAAAAAAATACTTAAAATAACTAAAAACACAATACTAAATTTATTTTTCAAAAAACTATTTTAATCTCTAACTCAACCATTTTTAACAAAAAAGAAAATAAAAAAATATCAAAAATTATTTTTTTTAAAAAATTTTAAAAATCTAATTCAAAAATTTAAAAAAATGAAAAAAAAAATTAGTTCGGATCTCTAAGAACCGAATTTTAACTGATAATTTATAAAAAAGTAGTCACCTGATAACTAGAATTCCGATCCCTAAAAAATAAATTGTCACCTACAATAAAAAATCATGTTATATGGTAATTGTACTGTCTACGTAAATAAAAAATGAAACCTTTCTACTGAAATAAAAAGCGGAACGGTGCTACTGCCGTAAAAAAATCGGAACTAGGTTTCAATATAAAAAGCTGTGACAATTAACTCCTTGTTTGTAGAGATTGGTTTGCAGATTATCCATTCATTTGTTTCTATGAATTTGAAAAGATTTAAAAGCGTGAAAAAAAATTATTGTTTCACTTCATTAAGAAGATTTGCAAGATAAGTCATCTCAACACTGTACAATGACGAAATTATCCTTATTTTTATGTATTGTCTCAGCTATATTAAGCTAAATATAATAATAATATACATATAATAGAATTAACAATAATAAAAAATTATAATAATAAATAATAATAATAATAATGATTAATATTAATAGTATTTTATTTTAAATTATTTCAACAAAAATAAAATAATTTTATATTATTATTAATTAAAACATTTTTTAATCTATTAAATTTATTATATTATTCACTAATTTTCTCTCAAATTTATTCGAATCTAATATAGTTCTTTAAATTCATCTTCTAGCAAATTATTTACTTTGCTACAAAATCATGGTTAATAAAAAATATTTTACTCTGCATATTTTTTTTTAAATGTATCCTTTAAATTTTATAATATTTGTAAAATGAAATAATTATCTTACGTAACTTTTCTTTTCAATTTTACCTGGGACTATTTTTTTTCGATAAATTATTCTTTGTTTGTATTATGTTAATTAATAATATAAAAAAGTAAGACTTTAAATGAATATATTTATATCATTTTTATCTTTCTTGATATATACTTTTTTAATTTTTTATTTGAATAATAATTTTTAAATTAATAATAATAGTGTCATTATTTTACTTATAATATTATATATATATATATATATATATAATATATTTCTACTTGTAGAATAATTACTTAATTCGAAAAAGCAGATATTACAAATATAAAACTGAATAATAGAAATTATGTATATTAAAAGGAAGAATTTATTAAAATTAAAAATATTATAAATTAAAAAAAAAATTACATTATGAGTAATTTATTTACTATCTAGATATAGTTTTGTTATTATGAAATAATTGTTTAAGTTAAAAGAAAAAAAAAGTTGAAAATCCATTTGTTAATGCTATATGTTGGTATAGATAATTCTTTACTAAAAAATATCTATATCAGAAAAAAAAAAGTTTTAAAAATGACATGTATTTAAAGGGAAATTTTCTGAATGAAGCAAGTAAAAAGACGGAAGTAACAAATTCCGTGACAGAAACCCTTACTCAACACATAATTTTCAATAGAAGATGTCATTTAGAAGGTACATAAATCGAGACTAAACTTTCTTATCTAAACACTAACATCTCAGGAAGTTTAACACCTACAACACATATGTACAAGGTAACAAATTCAAGTGTTGAAAATATCTATTACTGTTACCAAAATTGCTTCTGCGGCTTCATATCCATCATTCATAGTTGCTTTTCTCGACGGGAAAAGCCAAAAAAAACTTCTAACTGCAATAGAGGTTAAGATCAGGTACTTGAAAATGTGGCCCCTTATTCTCCACCGTGCTTGTGTCTAAACGAGTCTTCTTTGAGCATCGAGACTCCTCAATCACAGAGGGCACCCCACAGTACATTGAAGAACACTCGAATCCTTTACCAATTTCCATCAACATCCCCTGCAACTCTTTCAAATCGTAATGTTTTTTCTGCAACACATATGTGGTTGCCACATCATCAATGTCTATTCTTCATGACGTCATTATTCATCCAAAACATATTCTATCTTCTAAATGCTACTGTTTCATCTTATACTTCATGCTCAAATTCATATATATACAGATCTAAACTACCCAAAGGATCGTTATATAGAATCTGCAGATTGTGTTAAGAAGCATTACCTCTCTCCTCGCTTGAGCCATGAGAGACAACATTTCTTCCAAAAAATCAGAAAACCCCTGAAAGTACAGAAACACACATAAATCTTTCATGAACACAACACAGCAAGAAACAAAAGGAACCAAATCTGAAGGCAATAACTCTGAAGCACGCACCTCGTCCTCTTCCTCTTGAGGATCATACAAACCCGCATCATACATAGTTCTTTTCTTACTGTCCGACAGCACTGTTCCAATAAATCACAAAGAAATAAGCAACAAAAGTTATGTAATTCGCACACGACCATTATGATATAACTTGAGAAAGGCACAATCTTTTACTCTTGAGACGCAAGAACTTGAAGCAAACATACCGGAATAGGCTTCTTGAATTTGCTGGAATCTGTGTTTGGCTTCGCCCAGCAAAGAAGGCGTTTTTGTCCATCTATCAGGGTGCCATTGCATAGCAAGCTTTCTGTAAGCGCGCTTTATCTCTTCCACGCTAGAATCCGAACTAACACCAAGAATGTTATAGTAAGAAGACCCTTCTGTGCAATAATCCATGGTCGCAATGAACAAACTTATAGAGTCATGAAAAGAAAGTGACAATTTTGCGTTGTGCTTCAGCTCATAGAATTGCACCCAGATGACAATGAAGGAGGGAATGAAGGAAAAGAAGGTGCAACGGGTATTTATGATTATAGGGATAAAAGGGTGATTTTGGAAATGAATGATCTAGAAGAAATATCTGAGAAAAAGGAACATGGTGATTCAACACCTGGAATGTTCGTGAAGGAATCTTAGATATTTTGGCGTGGGAAATAGATAGATATTTGTTATAGAATATGTACGTGTGGTTGTGAAGGTGAAGGTGACGGTGAGAAGAGATATTTTAGTTTAGGGTGAAACTTTCATCAAAACGTCATCGCTTTGTGCGTTGTCGTTCTGACACTGCTTCCACATGTAAATCACTATTTTAATGGCGCGACAACTGCAGTCCCACAAAACATGTCATGGAGAAAACAAAACCGTGTACGCAAACATTTTTCACACAAGAAAATACACAATGTATGAAAAAAATTAACTGACTTTTATGATTAATTAATGCATTAAAAAGTCATAGTAAAGTGCTATTGAAGTACATAAGTCTACGGTCATCCTAATCGTATACTAATGTTTGAAAAATAAGAAAAGTTTAAAAAATAAAAAACTACAATTTATCATATTACTTTAATAATGCCACAAGGTAAACTTTTTAATGATAATTTCTGATATAAATTTCTAAAATATTCTTTAATTTATCATAAGTTATATGTTATTTGTTTGCAGAAATATCCCTAAGTTGTTCAAATTCCTCGCTTCCTCCCTAAGTTGTTCAAATCCCTAAGTTATTTCATGAAAAAACTATATCTTTTCATTAAATGTTGATAAAAAAAATAGCTAAAACATATAAATAATTAGATGATATATAATCTCTACTCGGTGAATATAATCTAATTAAATATTTGAGTCTTTATTATTTTTTATAATGAATTTTTTTGTCTTTTCAACATTTATGAAGAATAACGTCCATTTTGTAATATACATGTTAATCCAATGTGTAAAATCATATATAATGTACAATTACAATAAGATAAAAATACTATATTACTTAATCATGTAAGTCAATTGGTGAAACATATTAAATAACATTTAATACCCAATGATAATCTTATCTATTTTTATCTAAACTAAGAATAATGCTCTTGAAAGAAGATTTTCAATCTCTTACAAAAGATAATTTTTGAATGTATTATATATATATATATATATATATATATATATATATATATATATATATATATATATATATATATATATATAATCACATTCAGAAGACCAAGATACATATTAGCCTTTTAACTTTTGAGAAGGTATTGTTATAAAGTGTTATATAATCTCTGAGTGTTCTTTTAGTTTGAGTGTAACCTTCTTACTAGTATATGCATGAAGTTAAGAGAGTGTATAAAAGCTTTAAAAAGAGACTACTATATGAAAAATGATTGAAGAAGTTGTTTGAAGAAATAAGTAAAAATAATTAATACTTTGATATTTGACTAAAAGTGACAATTAAAAATAAGTATTCTCATTTCGTGAGATTTAATAAAACATGGTAATTTTCGAGAATTGGACACAATTTTATTGGCTAAGATGAATTGGTATAAAATTTGAACACTTCTTTCAAGTATTCGTCTGTTTTTAAAAGGCTTTTTACGGCCCAACACATTTTTAAGTAATAGAAAACTTTTGAGAGGAAAATTTTTTCGAAACATAATTCGACAAAACTTTGTAAAAGCCTTTATGGTGTCTTCTTTGTTTAACAACTAGTATTTCTACCGTGCGATGCACATCGAATTTTAAAATTAAAAATTATATTATATTTATAAAATTAATTTGAAATTATAAAAGTATAATTAAATTTAATATAAAATTCATTTTATAAAATTCAATAATAATATTTTAATCGATTTTATGATAAAAATGTATTTAATTTATTTATATATATTTTTAATAAAATGTATTATATATAACTATTTTAAATAATATATTAAGATTTAGTTAATTAAAATTAAAAAATTTAATTTAATTTTAAATGAAATATTGAGTAAAAGATGTAGAAAAATATAATAGTTGATTCTCTAATAATAAAAATGATAAAATATATAGAAATTATTGAGTAGACTTAATAAAGATACAAACGTTATACGATAAAAAAATGTGAAGAGTAAACGATATAAACCTACAAATTATAGATCGTGCATATAAATGTAATGTTTAATTAGTTAGATACTATTCACTCTCTTTAGATGTGTCTTTTGGTACCCGCTTTTAAAAAATGTGTCAATCAAGTCCTAACTTTTAAAAAAGTGTCTCAATTAGGTTCATTTCACTCTTGTAAGTCATTTTAAATATCGATACCATTAATGACGTTAATACTTTTTTTTTTTCTCAAAAGGACCTGATTGAGATATTTTTTCCAAAGTTGGGACCTAATTGACACATTTTTAAAAGTGGGTACCAAATTGACATATCCGAACAAAAGTGAGTATTATCCGACTAATTACACCTAAATATAAATAGTAGATTCTTTAAAGATACAAATGTTAGACTGCAAACAAAATATAAATAGTAAACAATCAAAACTTACAAAATATAGACTATGTAGACAAATATAAATAGTACACTATGCAAAAATACAAAGGTTAGACGTATGGTAGACTCCTCAATTGAAATCCTTTTTTCACAATTCTTTTGGATTTTGAATTTTAAATTTTAACTTTGCTCCCATATTTTATAGCTTTTAAAATTTAGAATTTTAAATTCAAACTTTATTATTATATATTTTGAATTGCAAATTTGACAATATATATCCTAATTTAGAAAAAGAAATTGAAATTGAGATTATTAGTGATTTTTATATCTTTAAAATTTTTAAGAATATATAATTTTAACTTGTAATGATATAGCGATGTCTATGTTATAAAAATTATTTTTTAAATTATTATTTAAGTTTGTGTAAAATGTCAAAAATATGTGAAAATTATTTTAAAATATTTAAAAATTCATATTTTATAATTATTTATTTATTATTTTACACCATATTTTAATTAATTTTACTATTATTATTATTATTATTATTATTATTATTATTATTATTATATTACGACTAATATGTTAATATATTATTATACTATTAAGAATCACGGAGCTTTTGTTCCTAAATATTATATTACTTATTTATTTTCTATATCATATTTGTAACTTTTATTATTTTTAATTGTGATTATTAATGTATTTTCATTAAATTTTTTCAATTTATCATTTTTCCGATTTTGATAATATATTAAATACGAACATTTTTTATAAGTTAAAAGTATTTGAAAGGTCTTTAGAAGAATCTATTAAAAAACCTATACTATTTTACAATTTTTTGCTTTTGAATTTGAATGTCAAAATTCAAATTTTATTGGTATATTTTTTGTTTAATTAGTCAAATGGTACCACTTTCATTCGAAAGTTTCAGTTTGGTACTCGTTTTTAGAAAAATTACAATATCGTCTCAACTTTTGAGTAAATGTTATTGTATGTATTTCGGATTCCAATTTTCACATATCAATCTTAATCTTGTAATAATATTGAAATTGAAATAGTTAATTATTTCCATATTTTTAAAAGTTTAAAAAATTTATAATTTTTATTTTTTATCTTATATTTTAATTATATTAATATTATTATATTTTATATTTACATTATTACATATTATTATATTTTCTAATATATTATTATATCATTATGGGTCATTAAATTTTTTGAATATTTAAATTTATATTTTTTTATCAGATATATTAAAGTATTTATTAAAAAAAATTAACTTTTTGTATATATTTTTTATTTTAAATATTAAATTTAAATTTTGTTATCACATTCTTTTACTTTCTGTTACGATTTCAAATTTGAATTCAAAAATTATTAATATTATTATATGTATGATGATTAATTTTTCACACAATTTAAAATCAAAGTAGGATTTGATTTTCAATGAATTAATTTTGAAATTTATTCTCAAAAACACACGGAAGGAATATATTACCTAGTATTATCTACTGCATGATGTTTAAAAAAATCAACTATAAGAAAAGTTCGGTTTCGAAGGACATTAAATGAAAAAAAAAATAGTTTTCAATGTAATGTAATATTGTATAAAAATATAAAATGATAATATTACATTAATTCTACATAAAAATATAAAATGATAATATTACATTAATTCTACATAAATATAAATTTATTCTTAAATTAATATTTAAATTTAATCATAAATTGATATAAAGTTAAGAATACAACCATAATAAGTAATATTAGATCAATCAGTTTTCAAACACATTAATAGAAGAAGATTTTGGTTTCTAATGCAATATTTTTAAACCATAATTGATATAAAGTTAAGAATACAACCCTAATAAGTAATATTAGATCAATCGGTTTTCAAGCACATTAATAGAAGAAGTTTTTCATTTTGTATTAATCACTACAAGAAAATGCTTCATTAGTAACCAATTTTAATGGCTAAAAGTTGTTAGTTACTATAATTACTAATTTAGATACACGTTTACAAAGTAAAAAAATTATTGGTTACTAAAATAGTTACTATTATGAATAAAAAATTATAGTTGGTCACTAAATTGGTTTTTAAAATTAGTTACCATAGTTTTGGCTACCAAAGAACACTAGTCACTAAAAATTAGTTACCTAAGTTTTGGCTACCAAAATAACTTAGTTACTAAATTGATCTCTAATTAATTAGTGACAAATTTAGTGACCAATTATAATTTTTTATTTATATTAGTGACTATTTTAGTAACCAATAAATTTTAATTTAGTAAATTAGTATCTAAAATGGTCACTATAGTGACTAACAACTTTTAGTCACTAAAATTGATTTTTAATAAGATATTTTCTTGTAGTGAATCATTAACGATAAATAAAAAACCAGGTAAAATCTCCAAAAAAACAACATGATGATATAAAAATTTTATATTTTTTACATACTTAAAATTGATAAATAATATTTTTTTAGAATGTCTTAAACTTTAATTATATGTTTGATTGATACTTCATGATTCATTGAATCCCACAAATCATGATTGTTGTTGTTCATAATAAATAGAGTCATAATTCAAAATGCAAAATTCTTAGAAAACGAAATGTTTTCCATTTATTCTTTATATTTTTGACATTTATATTGGGAGAGCTAAGTGTTGATTTATAAAGTTTATTCAATAAGCTAAGTTAAAATTTAAGAAGATTTTTGAGAGGTATAATTAGTCGTATAGTACCCAGTTTGGGGCTAGGGTGTCAAATAGGTATCCCGTTAAAAAAAAATGTCAATTGCATCCCAACTTTTGAAAAAGTGCTTCAATTAGGTCCCTTTTAGATAGAGTTGACTAACGCCGTTAGTCAACGTGCCACGTGTCAGTCTGTGTTTTTTTTTAATTTTTTTTTAATTTTTTTTTTAATTTTTTAATTTTTTTTTAATTTTTTGAAAAAAAAAATAAAAATACCACGTGTCAAGTCCCTGTGTGTGACACGTGGCATTGTCAGTGCCATGTGTATCACTATCAAATGTCATAGTGTTGATTTCGATTTAGTC
>Ga0209589_1006100_pt1 | contig 20119 bp, 10 predicted proteins | sample CowpeawhiteBW_FD_187525 | JGI IMG/M metagenome (GOLD analysis project Ga0209589, IMG submission 187525) | Root nodule microbial communities of legume samples collected from California USA - Cow pea white BW (SPAdes) (version 2) | ecosystem: Host-associated > Plants > Roots > Nodule | place: USA... | reverse complement strand
AGAAGCTTTTGCACAATTCGCTTCTGATCTAGATAAAGCTACTCAAAATCAATTAGCAAGAGGTCAACGATTGCGCGAGTTGCTTAAACAATCCCAATCAGCTCCTCTTACTGTGGAAGAACAGATGGAATTGAGTTTTTTGCATTTTTAGTCTAAAATCAAAGGGAGGAAAGAAATTCAATTTTTTGCGTTTTTGAAACTAAATTTTGCATTTTCAGTCAAAAGATGAGGGAGATAATATTTCTAATCTAAAAACTTTAATCTTTAATGTATTTTAGACCACATTTTCTTTTATTAGCCTACACTTTTTACAAGCAACATTTATATAAATGTGGCTTAAGATAGTTTTTAAGTGATGTTGCCTTTAGTATGTTTAGACTACACTTTTATACCTGTGGTCTCGTTTAGTGTTGTCTAAAGTCATTTTTATTATGGTGAGTAGTGGTATTCAAAACCGAATTAATCTACCAAAATATCATAAAATCGATTCAAACTAAGTGAATACCATAATAATGTTGGGATTTTTAGGGCTTTTGAAAATATGAGAGATATATGCGATATGTTATACGAAGGAATATGTTGTTGTATTTTATTGATATACCCTATATATAGAGCAAAATATAACAAATATCAAGTATAAAATATTTAGAATATCTCACTCCTAATCTAAAATAATAACTAATTTCTAAAACTGAAACATATTTCTAAAACTGAAATATTTTCTAAAAATTAATTTAAATAAAAAAGATATTAAGTAATATTCTTCAACATTCCTCCTTGCTTAATATCTGTTTATTTAAATTTTATATCTTTAGATTTGATTCTCTATCTTTTGATACTTGATTTTCTCCTCTTTTTGTGCTTGTAATTTTTGTTTTTCTCTTTATTCCATGGCATCACATATTTCTTCAATTTGGCATCATCCTTCATATTTCTTCTTATATCAGCATCATCTTCTTTTTCTTTGTCCAGTGTGGATTTCATTGTAGTGGCATTGGACCTTTTGTGAATATTAGAATGTGAGCATCCATCTACTTTCTTCACTTGGATGTGTCTACTTTCTTCTAGAGATATTTATCTTCTAATTTTGATCCTTCTTTCATACTCACTTTATTTGTAGCAAATTCCTCCTTCATAAAATCCAACGCAAATCTTTTGTCTTTCATGTGGACTTTGAATACTTCTATGTTGTTAGCATTTTTGGTCACACATACTTTATTTTCAAAGGAGACATTATAACCTTTCTCTAAAAATTGAGCGAACATTTAACAAATTCTAGGTACTCTCAGAACATATATAAGACATCAAAAATTAATTTGATACCTGAATGAGTTTCAATTGAATTTGTTCTTGTACCTTTCACAACAAGTTGTTCTCCATTCCCAATTCTTACCTTGGAAATATTTGATTTATTGAGCTCCTTGAAAATTTCTCTATCATGAGTCATGTGATTTGTGCAACCAGTATCTATAATCCAATCTTTTGAAGATTGGTTGGTTGTGACACATGATGTTGTAAGAAGTAGTTTGCTCCTCTAATTTATCCTCCACAATTTGAACATCTTCTTGAGAATCTTGGGATTTGCATACCTTCTCCACCACATGTCCCAATTGACCGCATTAGTGACATTTGACATCTGGCCTCCACCAACACCAGTTGTGTTAATGACATTTTCTCTTGCAATGGGGACAAGATGAAAAAACTTGTGTGTTGTTGTATTTGCTCAATCTATTTTTCTTGACTATGAGAGCATTCTCTTCAGTGTAATTTAAATTACCTTCAACTTCCTCATGATCTTCTCTCATCAATCTTCGTTGTTCTTGTGCTTGCAAGGCATGTATCACCTCTGTAAAGGTAATTGTAGACAAATCTTGGGTTTTCTAAGGAAGCAATAAATGCCTCATATCTTTCTAGCACCGTCACCAGAATTTTCTCAACGAGTCTGGAATCTAAAAACTCCTTTCCCAACAATTTTATCTTGTTGGAAATACCCAACAATTTGTTTGAGTATTCTTTAATCGTCTCTGACTCCTTCATTCTTTGCATCTCGAACTCCCTTATTAAGTTCAAAACTTTCATGTCTTGAATCTTCTCGTTCTCTTCATATCCTACTTTCAAGTATTCCCAAATTTCTTTGGGAGACTTTAGAGTCATGATCCTGATCATAATCATTTGTGAAACACTTACGAACAAGCGTGATTTTGCCTTTGTCTTTCTCATTTTCTTTTCTTTATGCGCTTTTATTTGAGCCACGATAGGATTTTCAGACAAGGGAACATCATCTTCCTGCACCACTTTCCATAAATCTAGCCCCTCTAGATATGTTTGCATCCTTACCGCCCATAGATCGTAGTTTTCACCATCAAATAGTGATACCAATTGTTGGGATTTTTAGGGCTTTTGAAAATATGAGATATATGAGAGAGAGATATATGATACCAGTTGTTGGGATTTTTAGGACTTTCGAAAATATAAGAGATATGAGATATATGAGATATATTAGAGATATATGTAATATAAATATGAGAGATATGAGAGATATATGTAATATGTTATACGGAAGAACATGTTGTTATATTAAAATATAACAAATATCAAATATAAAATATTTAGAATATCTCACTTCTAATCTAAAATAATAACTAATTTCTAAAACTGAAATATATCTCTAAAACTGAAATATTTTCTAAAAACTAATTTAAATAAAAAAGATATTAAGTAACAAATAAAAACTTCTGCACGAATAATATGTTATAATATGAAGAAAGATAAGTAAAAGAAATATGTAATGGGAAACGAATCAAAGGCAACATCCAGGTTATTGATGCGGGTTGATATGAAGAGTACGATTCACATGTGCACATTATAATTTACACACTAACATTTTATCTCAATTCATCATTTAATTTTTTGCTAAACACAAAAGTCAATAACAAGTGTCACATATGAAAGAAAAGAAAAACACAATTCAGCGTTTTCAGATATGAAAATGAAGATAGTTTTCTACGTTGATTATTACTAAAACTAACTATTTCTAGAAGAATGGAAAATATATTTAGGTCTTTCAAAGAAGTAAGAATAGAATAAGGTAAAGGTGAGTTTCCACTACTTTGAGGATAAGATTTATATATTAATTTTTCACCACCGAGAGAAGTGCAATGCCCCCAAACTCCACTTTACTTTGTGAAATAATATACATACCATGTGGTTAGCATGGTACATATATTTCTGTGAGACACCCTAATGCGTGATGAAAGAAGTGAACGAAGATTACTCTCTGAATGAACCACACGATACAATTCTAAATAAAAAATGTTATGCAAAAGTATGTTAGAAGGAGTAGTCTTTGTTTGAATGCTACAGCAACGGTTTCACATTATGAAATCTTCTTCTTTAATATTTTTAAGTTTGTATATCCACTCTCCAGACTTTATTGGTCATAAGAACCCAGAATTATCAATATATATAACTTGCAATCGAGCTTTCTTAGCAACATCACAAGAAAAAACGCAGATTACAATTGCATTGGCATTATCTTGTCTTCAATACAGATTTTTCTTTCAGCTAGATACAATGGGACGTTACTCTCTGACCACATTATATGCTCTTCTTCTTTCATTGCATGCCTTGGGATTTGCTCTCGGATTCACTAGGTCAACAAGAGGTGTTGATGCAAAGTGCATGGAGAATGAGAGACAAGCACTCCTCAACTTCAAACAAAGCCTCATAGATGATTATGGCATACTCTCTACATGGACTGTCCACGGAAATAACACTGATTGCTGCAATTGGAAAGGCATTCAATGCAACCATCAAACCGGTAATGTACATTTATTAGATCTTCGTTGTCTAGATACACAATATTTGAGAGGTCCAATCAATCTCACTTCATTAATTCACTTGCAATATCTTCAACATTTGGATCTCAGCAACAATGATTTTCTGTGGAATCACATCCCACAAGCCATTGGCTCTTTCAACAACTTACAATATCTCAACCTCTCATTTTCTGAATTTAGTGGGAGGATTCCTTTCCAACTCGGAAATCTTTCACTACTAAGGTATCTAGACCTTGGAAGAAATCATCTTCATGGACCACTTCCTTTCCAGATTGGGAATCTTAGAAAGTTACAATATATTGATCTTGGAGGGAACTCTCTATCAGGAGAAATCCCATTTCAACTTAGGAATCTCAAGGAGCTACAATATCTTGATCTTGCAAGTAACAAACTTTCTGGAGCCATCCCTTTTCGGAATGGGAATCTTCCTAACTTACGAATTCTTCGGCTAAGTGGTGATTTCGATATAGAAGCTGAGGATTCACAGTGGTTGTCTAATCTCCATTCTTTAACAAGTCTTGAGTTGAGCTCTTTGCATAATCTTAGCTCCTCGCATCAGTGGCTACATGCTATTAGTGAGCTCATTCCAAACTTAATAGAGTTGAGGCTTTTTGATTGTTCTCTTTCAGATACTAATATCAAATCTTTGTTCCGTACTCGTTCCAACTTTTCAACTTCTCTTACCGTCCTTGATCTGTCTTTTAATGTGTTAACTACCTCGTCATTTCAACTCTTATTCAATTTTAGCCTTCATCTACAAGAACTTTATCTTACAGATAATGACATTGCTTTGTCATCTTTTCTTTATCCCAAATTTCCATCTCTTCATATCCTTGATCTCTCTAGAAATAATCTAACATCATCAGTATTTCAAGACGATTTTAAATTTGGCTCCAATCTACGAGACCTTCGTCTGTATAACTGTAGTCTTACAGATCAAAGTTTTCCTGTTTCGTATGCTTCCACAATTAATTCTTCATCTTCTCTTGTCATACTTGATCTCTCCTCAAATCTATTGAAATCATCTACTGTGTTTTACTGGCTGGTGAACTGCACAAAGAATCTTCAGACCCTTAACCTTTATGACAACATGTTAGAAGGTCCAATTCCAGATGGATTTGGAAAAGTAATGAACTCTCTTGAACACTTTTATGTCTCCAACAACAGACTACAAGGCAAGATTCCATCTTTCTTTGGAAACATGTGTAGATTGCAGACCTTACACCTCTCAAATAACAAGTTGAATGGGGAAATTTCTCATTTCTTTCAAAATTCTTCATGGTGTAATAGACACATATTTCAAAATTTGGATTTATCATATAACCAAATTACAGGCAAGATACCAAAAAGCATCACAATGCTATCTGAGTTGGAGTATTTATACTTGGATGGGAATTCTTTAGAGGGTGATGTCACTGCATCTCATCTTTCAAATTTTTCCAAATTACAAATCTTATTCTTATCCTACAACACATTGTCTCTAAGATTTGTCTCAAGTTGGGTTCCTCCTTTTCAAGTAACAAGATTGAGTTTAGCATCTTGCAAGCTAGGTCCGAGTTTTCCTGGTTGGCTCCAGACACAAAATTCCTTAATGTCGCTAGATATATCTGATAATGAGCTTAATGATTCTGTACCAGCATGGTTTTGGAACAAGTTGCAAAATTTGGAATGGTTAAACATGTCTCACAATAATCTCAATGGTGCAATTCCTGATATACCATTAAAGCTCCCTTATAGACCATCTATAATTCTGAATTCAAATCAATTTGAGGGTGCACTTCCACCATTTTTGCTACAAGCTTCAGGGCTGTTATTCTCTAAAAATACATTTTCAGATTTGTATTCTTTTTTATGTAACCAAATCATTGCTCCGAATTTGGCAACTTTAGATTTATCAAACAATCACATAACAGGACAAATTCCTGATTGTTGGCAATCTTTAGACCAATTACTATTTCTTGATTTGAGCAAGAATAAGTTGTCTGGGAATATTCCCATCTCCATTGGGAAACTTGTTAAATTAGAAGCCTTGGTTTTACGAAAGAATAACTTAACAGGTGGATTGCATTCCAGTTTGAAGAATTGCACTAATTTAATTATGCTGGATGTGAGTGAAAATAATTTGTCTGGTCGAATACCATCATGGATTGGAGAAAGTATGCAACAATTGAAAATCTTGAACATGCAAGGGAATCACTTCTCTGGAAATTTTCCCATTCAACTTTGTTATTTAAGGCATATTCAATTGTTGAATCTCTCCGGGAATAAATTATCAAAAGCAATTCCAGCATGCTTAAAGAATTTTACAGCCATGTCTGAAAAGAGCATCAACAGAACTGAAACTCAGCGCCTTATTTATGGGTACAATATTACTTATAATGAAATATATGGTCCTGCCATGGTTTTTGACTACAGGCTTGACATAACGTGGGTGTGGAAAGGTGTGGAACAGGTGTTCAGAGATCCCCAATTGAATCTGAAGAGTATTGATCTCTCAAGTAATAATTTCACAGGTGAAATACCAAAAGAAGTTGTGTATTTGCTTGGGATTGTTTCTTTAAATTTATCAAGAAACAATTTGAGTGGAGAAATTCCTTCTGAGATTGGAAATTTAAGTTCACTTGAATCTCTTGACTTGTCAAGAAATCATTTGTATGGGAGAATTCCTTCATCTCTTTCTGAAATGGATTTTCTCCAAAAGTTAGACTTGTCACACAACTCTCTTTCTGGAAGAATCCCATTGGGAAGACACATGGATACATTCGAAGCCTCTTGTTTTGAAGGAAATATTGATCTTTGTGGTGAACAACTCAACAAAAGTTGTCCCGGAGATAATACAACAGCAAAGCCAGAAGAAGGAGCAGGAGGGGATGGAGATGATTCTGTTTTCTATGAGGCATTATACATGAGCATGGGTTTAGGATTCTTTGTAGGATTTTGGGGTTTCATAGGGCCAATTCTAATTTGGAAACCTTGGAGAATTGCTTTTCTGAAATTCTTAACAGATTGACAAAGTGAGATACAACTATGGTGAATATGTCAAATGTCATCAAATGGCTTAAAGCTAAGCTAGGAGGTATGTTGTAGTGGATATGCCTTAGTCTAACTCATAATTATGGCCATAATTATATGTAAGGTATGAGGAAAAAAGTGAATGCTTTTTTTTTAGTATATGAAATTTATGTTTATCTTGCTAGGCTGAATAAAAAGTAAGAACAATCATAATTATTAATAAGAATGAATGTTTCTGGTTATAAAGTTAAATCTTGTTTTATAATTCGCTTACGAGAAAAATTGCTTCTTGCAAATTAGCAACATATATTTTACATTCATTATTTATTATTTTTTATATCCTCTTTATAAAATCTTGATTCTTGACTAGAAAATGACCTATTCATCCGCCTATTTATAAATAATTGAATATTTCAAGCTTAAATGCACACCACTCAACTAAAATCCTTAATCATCAACAATATAAAAACGGTCATTCTGTGTAATATGATTTGCAAAGATGATACTAAGAATAAAGTTAAATTGATGTGAAGTAAGTACCAACAAATTGTTTAGTAATCGGAAGGAAAATGAGAAATTACTCTCGTATAGTTTATTATTCATATGATTCAATTTTATTTTATTTTTACATTTACTTTGCAGGTGTCTGGTTGTTGACTTTTTTGTGTGTATTCCTCTTTCAAATTTGAGGCAATTGACTCTTCATATCACAAGATGTTGTATCAGTTGTTAGTTTAAATGTATTTTCATAGTGTGTTTAATTCAAATGATTTCTCAACAAATTATGTAGAGGTTTAGATGGTAAATGTTGTAATTCAAGTGACTCGTGCATCATAAAAATCTTTTTAAGATGGTAAATGGTTCTATGTATCTTTTGGTTTCAAAATGATTGTAACTTTTAACTTTTGCCTAAAAGAATAAAAGAATATAAGGCTACAAAAGTTGTATCTTTATTTATTTGCTATCATATGCTTTATTTCACCTTTGTTTAATAATGTAAGTTATTTTTATGGGCACTTTGATAAGTTGCCTTTCTTGGGTTTAACACCACACAACTCCCTTAGCCTTAACCTAAAAGAGTGTAAGGTTACAAAAGTTGTAACTTTATTTCTTTGCTACCATAAGCTTCCTTTTTTCCTTTGTTTAATGGTGTAAAGTCACCTTTGTGGACACTTTGATAAGTCACATTTCTTCTTCTTTAGGCACCTTGAATTAAAGCTCACCATTAGACACCTTACAAGGTCACCCATCCACCTTTTAGGAGACTAAGGCTCCTTTTATATGTTAGCAGACTGGTTGATCCTTTCGTTCTGTAGGAGGATGTTGCTTTCATCTTTTAGGGGACTAGTATTCAACCAATTATGTGTTACGAGACTGGTAATTCAACCAATATATCGCTTTTGGGAGACTAATGCTCGACCAACTATTTGTTGGGAGACTAGTTACTTAACCAACATATCACCTTTTAGGAGACCAATGCTCAACCAATTATATATTGGGAGATTGGTTGCTTAACCAACTTATCGGTATTTTGGAGACTATTTGCTCAACCAATGAGTTGGGAGACTAGTGTTTGACCAATTATGTATTAGAAGACTAATTGATCAACCAACATATCGTCTTTTGGGAGATTAATTCTCAATGAATCATGTGTTGGAAAACTAGTTGTCAACCAACATAATGCATTTTGGCAAACTAATGCTCGACCAATTATGTGTTGGGAGACGGGTTGCTCGACCAACATATCGTCTTTTGAAAATCTAATGCTCGACCAATTATGTGTTTTGGGAGATTGGTGTTCACCAATCTTAAGAATGCTTTGAAAGATCATCTTCGGACGTCTTAAGAGGTCGCCCATTTTCTTCTGGTAGAAAGCCTTGGAAAGTAGTTCATATTTTTTTTCCTTTGGTGTGGCTCACAACTATGTGTTCATATGTAACTAACCAAACTCATAAAAATGTTAATTAGTATTAACAATGCAGACGCTACTAATTTTAGACAAGCTGTCCAAAGAACAAGGTTCTTGACGCAATTTCAAAGACTTAACAACACAAAATTTTCACTAAGGCTTCTGGAAACTGAAAATCCTGGCCGTGTAAAAGACTACGTGTGTACGCTAAATCTTGTGTAGGCGGACAAAAGAAAATCTATACGTGTTCTTATGCTTTTTATGTTGGTTTGACTTTTGAATTATTAGTCTATATCCACACCTATGCTATGGGATGTGAGGGGTGTATTTCGCAATTATTAATGAAAAATGGTTAAACAGTTGACCAATTGGAAATCACACTTTTCCCATGCAATCCACCTCATTTTTTTGTCTTTAACTTGTGTTTCAAAACACTATAATAATCTTAATCTTCATTCCATCCTTCCTATCTTTTATTTTTCCAAGACTGGTTTTTCCGAATTGTGCAGAGATCTATTGTTTTTTACTTGTATATAAGGATAGGTTAGTTGCAAATGTGGTTCAGATTTCATCACACATAACACTTTATTTTTATAAAAAAGCAGTACATAATTAAAAGCTCTTATTTAACCTTCAAAGGTAATGAATTCACATTCATGGTTTTAGGTGCATGTATCTCAAACATTATTGACTAATTAATAGTTATTACTTATTAATGTCGAGTTTTGACCAATACTAAATATCTAATTATTTTATAATAACCATATTTTGAATATCCCAAACACTTTTTCACGACAAAAATCAGTTATGATTACCGTTTAAAGACAACTAGAAACATTTACTTTATAATTCATTCGACAGTCAACAAAGCTGCAGAGGACAATAAAATTATGTCATAATTATTTTTTCTATTTTTGCTTTTGGCAATCCACTATTATACCTTTCCCGTCTCTACTGATTGAAGAATTGATTGTGCACCCTATTAAAAACAGCTTAGCATGAATTATATGTTAAAATATGAACAAAGATAAGTGAAATTAAATAATATCTCACGGGGAACAAGACAAAGACACTTATATTGACAATTGTATTGACATGTACACATTGTAATTATTAAAAAGTGTCACATGATAAAGAAAATAAGACATTTCAACGTTTTGAGAGATGAAAATCAAGATAATCGTAATGGAAAAAGTAAGAATAGAATAGGGTAAAGATGAGTGAGGATAGGTTTAAAGATTAATTTTTCACCACTGAGAGAAGTGCAATGTCACCAAACTCCACTTTACTTTGTGAAATACTATACATACCATGTGATAAGCATGGTATACTATACTATACTGCATGATGAATTAATGGAAAGAACAAAGGTTACTGTCTAAATGAACCACGCGATACCATATTCAACGAAAAAAATGTTATGCAAAACTACGTTATGTTTGAATGCAAAAGCAACAGTGTAGTTCACATTATGAAACCAACACTCTCCAGACTTTCTGGTGTGGTTGTCTTCACCCTTGGCTATACAAGTGTCAGTATAAATAATTTTGGCAATAAGGTTTTCTTAACATCACCACAAGAAAATTATAATTCTCTCTTGCATTGGCGTTATCTTGTCTTCAGTTAAGATTTTTCTTTCAGCTAGTTACAATGGGGCCTTACTTTCTTACCACATTATATGCTCTTCTTACCACATTATATACTCTTCTGCTTTTGTTGCATGCATCAGACTTTGCTCTCGGATTCATAAGTGCTGATCCAAAGTGCAGAGAGAAGGAGAGACAGGCACTCCTGAACTTCAAACAAATCCTCATAGATGTCAGGGATTTAGTTCAAATATTTCGTAGTTCTAACCCCTATTTTTATAAATATGTACATATCATATCATGTAAAGATTGAGTCCGTCACTACAAAAAACTATAATTTTAGCAGGGGTTTATTACTTAGGTTGTAATAACCCCTACTAAGACATAAACATAACAGAGGTTTTAAAAACCCTCCTTAAATTTCAGGGGTTTTTAAAGAAACCTCAGTAAAATTTAGTTTCTAATTTATTTATCTTTTATTTTCACTCAAAAACTGAGAAACAACTTCACATCTCATTCTATCATCTTCGTGTGCCTGAGAGGAAGAGGAACTGTTCTTCGCTCTGATTTAAGGGATTTTTCTTCTCTCTGATTTCAAATCACAGTGCCTAGGAACATGGATACATTCGAAGCCTCTTGTTTTGAAGGAAATATTGATCTTTGTGGTGAACAACTCAACAAAAGTTGTCCTGGAGATCATACAACAGCAAAGCCAGAAGAAGGAGCAGGAGGGGATGGAGATGATTCTGTTTTCTATGAGGCATTATACATGAGCATGGGTTTAGGATTCTTTGTAGGATTTTGGGGTTTCATAGGGCCAATTCTAATTTGGAAACCTTGGAGAATTGCTTTTCTGAAATTCTTAACAGATTGACAAAGTGAGATACAACTATGGTGAATATGTCAAATGTCATCAAATGGCTTAAAGCTAAGCTAGGAGGTATGTTGTAGTGGATATGCCTTAGTCTAACTCATAATTATGGCCATAATTATATGTAAGGTATGAGGAAAAAAGTGAATGCTTTTTTTTTAGTATATGAAATTTATGTTTATCTTGCTAGGCTGAATAAAAAGTAAGAACAATCATAATTATTAATAAGAATGAATGTTTCTGGTTATAAAGTTAAATCTTGTTTTATAATTCGCTTACGAGAAAAATTGCTTCTTGCAAATTAGCAACATATATTTTACATTCATTATTTATTACTTTTTATATCCTCTTTATAAAATCTTGATTCTTGACTAGACAGAGACCTATTCATCCTCCTATTTATAAATAAATGAATATTTCAAGCTTAAATGCACACCACTCAACTAAAATCGTTAAACATGATAATTAAAGTAAACAATATAAAAATGGGCATTCTGTGTTACTAAGAATAAAATTAATTGATGTGAAGTAACTACCAACAAATTGTTTAGTTATCGGAAGGAAAATGAGAAATTGCTCTCGTATAGTTTATTATTCATATGATTCAATTTTATTTTTTTTTACATTTACTTTGCAGGTGTCTGGTTGTTGACTTTTTTCTGTGTATTCCTTTTTCAAATCTGAAGCAAGTGACTCTTCATATCACAAGATGTTGTATCAGTTGTTAGTTTAAATGTATTTTCATAATGTGTCGTAATTTAAATGATTTCTCAACAAATTCTGTAGAGGTTTAGATGGTAAATGTTGCAATTCAAGTGACTCATCATAAAAATCTTTTTAAGATGGTAAATGGTTCTATGTATCTTTTGGTTTCAAAATTATTGTAACTTTTAACTTTTGCCTAAAAGAACATAAGCTACAAAAGTTTTATCTTTATTTATTTATTATCATAGGCTTTCTTTCACCTTTGTTTAATAGAGTAAGTTATTTTTGTGGGCACTTTGATAAGTTGCTTTTTTTTATCTAATACTACACAACTCCCTTAGTCTTAACCTAAATACTCTTAACCTAAAAGAGTGTAAGGTTACAAAAGTTGTGACTTTATTCCTTGCTACCATAAGCTTTCTTTTTTCCTTTGTTTAAAAGTGTAAGTCACCTTTGTGGACACTTTGATAAGTCACATTTCTTCTTCTTTAGGCACCTTGAATTAAAGGTCACCATTAGACACCTTAAGAAGACACCCATCCACATTTTAGGAGACTAAGGCTCCTTTTATGTGTTAGGAGACTGGTTGGTCCTTTCGTTCTTTAGGAGACAAGTTGTTGCTTTCGTCTTTTAGGAGACTAGTGTTCAACCAATTATGTGTTGCGAAACTAGTAGCTCAACCAACAAATCGCTTTTGAAAGATTAATGCTCGACCAATTATGTGTTAGGAGACTAATTACTAAACCAACATATCGCCTTTTAGGAGACTAATGCTCGACCAATTATGTATTAGGAGACTTGTTGCTTAACCAACTTATCGGTATTTTGGAGACTATTTGCTCAACCAATGAGTTGGGAGACTAGTGTTTGACCAATTATGTATTGGGAGACTGATTAATCAACCAATATATCGTCTTTTGGGAGATTAATTCTTAATCAATCATGTGTTGGAACACTAGTTGCTCAACCAACATATCGCATTTTGACAGACTAATGCTCGACCAATTATGTGTTGGGAGACTGGTTGCTCGACCAACATATTGTCTTTTGAGAATCTAATGCTCGACCAATTATGTGTTTTGGGAGATTGGTGCTCACCAATCTTAAGAATGCCTTGAAAGATCATCCTCATACGTCTTAAGAGGTCGCCCATTTTCTTCTGGTAGAAAGCCTTGGAAAGTCGTTCATATTCTTTTCCCTTTGGTGTGGGTAACAATTATGTGTTCATATGTAAACAGTCTACACTGCAGTTTACACTTTTTAAACAGATGTCCAACTAAGGCAGTCCAAGACAAGACTTTTATTGAAGCTTGGAGTGAAAGAAAGCCATAAGCCAAACACCTACGAGTATTTGGATCTATTTGCTACATACATGTTCCTGATCAAAGGAGGCACAAGCTTGAAGACAAGACTATACGAGGAATATTCTTGGGAAATAGCACACAATCAAAAGGCTATCGAGTTTACAACCTACAAACAAAAAAGCTCGTCATTAGTCGAGATGTTGAAATTGATGAAAATGCTTCTTGAAATTGAGAAGAAGAAAAAGTCGTTAAAAGCAACACTTTAGTCCCAGTGCAACAATATCAAGAAGCAATTCAAGAAGAGGCAGAAGCTTTAGGTATGCCTTCTCCACCTCCATTAGAAGATTCTTCACCAGAGTCCACTCCAAGACGAGTAAGATCTTTGGTAGACATATACGAAACCTGCAATATGGCCATGATTAAGCCTAACTACTATGAGGAAGCATCAAAGCAAGAAGTATGGGTCAAGGCTATGGAAGAAGAGGTTAAAATGATTGAGAAGAATAACACTTGGGAGCTCGTAAACTGTCCTCAAGGAAAAGACATCATTGGACTGAAATGGGTATATAAAACAAAGCTCAATTCTGATGGAACTATACAAAAGCACAAGGCTAGATTGGTCACAAAAGGCTACTCACAACAACCAGGAATAAACTACAATGAGACATTTGCTCCAGTCGCACGACTAGATACAATAAGAGCTCTAATAGCCCTAGCAGCACAAAAAGGATGGAACATTTATCAACTAGATGTCAAATCAGCCTTCCTAAATGGAATGCTCGAAGAAGAGATTTATGTTGAACAACCTCAAGGCTTCATCAATAAAGGCAATGAAGGCAAAGTACTAAGATTAAAAAAAGCCTTATACGACCTGAAGCAAGCTCCTCGAGCATGGTATAGCAAGATCGATCAATACTTCATCGATCAAGGATTCAGGAGGAGCAAAAGTGAGACAACACTATATATTAAATCACAAGGTCAGTATCACTTCATTGTCTCCTTATATGTCGATGATCTTATCTATACATGAAAGAATTTGGAGATGATGAAAGAATTTAAAGAAGACATGATGAAGACATTTGAGATGACCGACCTTGGGTTGATGAACTATTTCCTCGGTATAGAGGTGAAATAACAAGAAGACAACATATTTATCTCTCAAAAGAAATATATTGAAGCCCTATTGAAGAAGTTCAAGATGTATGATTGTAAACACGTCGCTACTCCATTGGTGGTAAACGAGAAGCTACAAAAAGATGATGAAACACAAAAAGCAGATGCATCACGCTATAGGAGTTTGATTGGAAGTCTCTTATATCTCACAGCCACAAGACCAGACATTATGTATGCTACAATTCTTCTATCAAGATTCATGCAAAAGCCAAGTCAGATTCATTATGGAGTAGGGAAAAGAATTTTAAGATATCTACAAGGCACAAAGGAGTTTGGAATATGGTACAAAATCATGACTAACTCAAGGATGATTGGCTACACCGATAGTGATTGGGCAGGATTAATAGATGACATGAAGAGCACCTCAGGCTATGCTTTCTCACTTGGATCGGGAATATTTTCTTGGGCATCAAAGAAGCAAGCAACCGTGGCACAATCAATAGTTGAAGCAGAATATGTGGTTGCTGCTGAAGCAACAAGTCAAGCTATATGGCTTCGAAAGATATTCAAAGATATGGGAGAAAAACAAAATGGACCTACTACAATCAACTGTGATAATAAATCATCTATCGCAATGACAAATATCGTAGTAGAACAAAACACATAACAATTAAATATCATTTCATCAGAGAAGCAGAGACAAATATGAAGATCCAACTCGAGTATTGCTCAACAAAAGACCAAATTGCAGATATTTTTACAAAGGCACTACCAAGACCAAGGTTTAAACTACTACGTGCTATGCTTGGAGTTATCGAATTTGCATCAAGGAGAAGTATTAAAGTGTAATGCAAATTCTAGAAAAATCTAGAAAATCCTAAGATAAAAGTATTGAAATGTAATGAAAGTTCTAGAACAAAGTAGAAAAGTCTAAGATAGGAAGACAATATCAAGAACATTCTACATAGGCAAAAATCTAGAACATTCCACACAAGTTGTGGCTAGCACTTTCTAGAATACTCTATAGGTCTATAAATACCCATGTACTCAATCATTTGATGAATGACAAGAACTAAGACCACATCTAACAAACCACTCACTACTACAACTACATACTCCTTTCAACTACAACTTCCACATTCTACTATCTCCACAATTTTGTCTATCTCATCAACTATTTCTTTCACAACCTCAAAATACTATCAAGTATTAACAATGTAGACGCTACTAATTTTAGACTAGTTGTCCAAAGAACAAGGTTCTTGACGCAATTTCAAAGACTTAACAACACAAAATTTTCACCAAGGCTTCTGGAAACTGAAAATCCTAGCCGTGTAAAAGAATACGTGTGTACTCTAACTCTTGTGTAGGCGGACAAAAGAAAATCTATACGTGTTGTTATGCTTTTTAAGTTGGTTTGACTTTTGAATTATTAGTCTATATCCACACCTATGCTATTGAATGTGAGGGGTGTATTTCGCAATTATTAATGAAAAATGGTTAAACAGTTGACCAATTGGAAATCACACACTTTTCCACCTCATTTTTTTGTCTTTAACTTGTGTTTCAAAACACTATAATAATCTTAATCTTCCTTCCATCCTTCCTATCTTTTATTTTTCCAAGACTGGTTTTTCCAAATTGTGCAGAGATCTATTGTTTTTTTACTTGTATATAAGGATAGGTTAGTTGCAAATGTGGTTCAGATTTCATCACACATAACCCTTTATTTTTATAAAAAAGCAGTACATAATTAAAAGCTCTAATTTAACCATCGAAGATAATGAATTCACATTCATGGTTTTAGGTGCATGTATCTCAAACATTATTGACTAATAAATAGTTATTACTTATTAACTTCGAGTTTTGACCAATACTAAATATCTATTTATTTTATAATAACCATATTTTGAATATCCTAAATACTTTTTCACGATAAAAGTCAGTTATGATTATCGTTTAAAGACAAAAATGGAAAGAAATCTATATTGGCACTCACAATAAAATATTTAATTAGTAACCAATTCTAGTGACCAAAATTTATTAATTACTATAATGACTAATTTAGATATCAATTTACAAAGTAAAAAATTATTGGTTACTAAAATAGTTACTATTATGAATAAAAAATTATAATTGGTCACTAAATTGGTTTTTAAAATTAACTACCATGATTTTTTAAATTACAAATTAGCTACCTAGGTTTTGGCTACCAAAATGACTTAGTTACAAAATTGGTCTCTAATTAATTAGTGACCAATTTAGTGATCAATTATAATTTTTTATTCATAATAGTGACTATTTTAGTAACCAATAATTTTGTAATTTTGTAAATTGGTATTTAAATTGGTCAGTATAATGACTAACAATTTTTGGTCACTAAAATTGGTTACTAATGAGGTTTTTTCTTGTAGTGTGGAAAGAAAAAACTAAAAACATTTACTTTATAATTCATTCGACAGTAACAAAGCTGCATAGGACAATGAAATTATGTCATAACAATTATTTTTTCTATTTTTGCTTTTGGCAATCCACCATTATACCTTTCTCGTCTCTACTGATTGAAGAATTGATTATGTACCCTATTAAAAACAGCTTAGCATGAATTATATGTTAAAATATGAACAAAAGATAAGTGAAATTAAATAATATCTCACGGGTAACAAAACAAAGGCAGTTATATTTGACAATTGTATTGACATGTACACATTGTAATTATTAAAAAGTGTCACATGATAAAGAAAATAACACATTTCAACGTTTTTTGAGAGATGAAAATCAAGATAATCGTAGACTAATGGAAAAAGTAAGAATAGAATAGGGTAAAGGTGAGTGAGGATAGGTTTAAACATTAATTATTCCCCACTAAGAGAAGTGCAATGTGGCCAGCTCCACTTTACTTTGTGATACCATGTGATAAGCATGGTATACTATACTATACTACTGCATGATAAATTAATGGAAAGAACAAAGATTACTGTCTGAATGAACCACGCGATACCATATTTAGCGAAAAAAAGTTATGCAAAAGTGTGTTATGTTTGAATGCAAAAGAAACAGTGTATTTCACATTATGAAATCTTCTTTAATTTATTTTTTTATTACTACTTTTAATTTCATGAATTCGCTAGACTTTTTTGTCTGGTGGTCTTCACCCTTAGCAATACCGTTGTCGATATAAATAATTTTGCAATCAAGTTTTCTTAACATCACGACAAGAAAAACTGAGATTATAATTCTCTCTTGCATTGGCGTTATCTTGTCTTCAGTTAAGATTTTTCTTTGAGCTAGTTACAATGGGGCGTTACTTTCTGACAACATTATATGCTCTTCTGCTTTTGTTGCATGCATCAGACTTTGCTCTCGGATCCATAAGTGCTGATCCAAAGTGCAGAGAGAAGGAGAGACAGGCAGTCCTGAACTTCAAACAAAGCCTCATAGATGACTATGGCATACTCTCTACATGGACATACGATCAAAATCATACAGATTGCTGCAATTGGAAAGGCATTCAATGCGACCATCAAACTGGTCATGTCCATCTACTTCATCTTCACGGTAACGATTCACACCAATTGAAAGGTGCAATCAATATCTCTTCTTTGATTCACTTGCAATACATTCAACATCTTGACCTCAGCTATAATAATTTTCTGTGGTATCACATCCCACAAGCCATTGGCTCTTTCACCAACTTAAAATATCTCAACCTCTCATTTTGTGACTTTGGTGGAAGGATTCCTTTCCAACTTGGAAATCTTTCACTACTAAGCTATCTAGACCTTCAAACAAATCTTCTTCTGGGACCACTTCCTTTTCAGATTGGGAATCTCAGACAATTACAATATCTTGATCTTGGAGGGAATTCTCTATCAGGAGAAATCCCATCTCAACTTAGTAATCTTAATCGGCTGCAATATCTTGATCTTGGAGGGAATTCTCTATCAGGAGCCATCCCAATTCAACTTAGGAATCTCAAGCGACTACAATTTCTTAATCTTGCAGGTAACAATCTTTCTGGAGCCATCCATTTTCGGAATGCGAATCTTCCCTACTTACAAACTCTTCGGTTAAGTGGTGATTTTGATATAGAAGCTGAAGGTTCAGAGTGGTTGTCTAATCTCCATTCTTTAACAAGTCTTGAGTTAAGCTCATTGCATAAGCTCAGCTCCTCGCGCCAGTGGCTACAAGCTATCAGTGAGCTCATTCCAAACTTAGTAGAGTTGAGGCTTGTTGATTGTTCTCTTTCGGATACTAATATCAAATCATTGTTCCATCCTCGTTCCAACTTTTCAACTTCTCTTACTGTCCTTGATTTGTCTTCTAATGTGCTAACTTCCTCAACATTTCAACTCTTATTCAATTTTAGCCTTCATCTACAAGAACTTTATCTTACAGATAATGACATTGCTTTGTCATCTTTTCTTTATCCAAATTTTCCATCTCTTCATATCCTTGATCTCTCTAGAAATAATCTAACATCATCTTTATTTCAAGGTAATTTTAATTTTGGCTCCAAACTGCGGGAGCTTCATCTGTATAACTGCAGTCTTATAGATCAAAGTTTTCTTATTTCCTCTGCTTCCACAATTAATTCTTCATCTTCTCTTGTCACACTTGATCTCTCCTCAAATCTATTGAAATCATCTACTGTGTTTTACTGGCTTTTGAATTGCACCACGAATCTTCAGAACCTTAACCTTTATCACAACCTATTAAAAGGTCCTATTCCAGATGGATTTGGAAAAGGAATGAACTCTCTTGAATACCTTATTGCCTCTGGAAACAAATTACTAGGCAAGATTCCATCTTTCTTTGGAAACATGTGCAGATTGCAGACCTTATACCTCTCAAATAACAAATTGAATGGGGAAATTTCTCATTTCTTTCAAAATTCTTCATGGTGCAATAGACACATATTTCAAAATTTGGATTTATCATATAACCAAATTACAGGCAAGATACCAAAAAGCATCACAATGCTATCTGAGTTGGAGTCTTTATACTTGGATGGGAATTCTTTAAAGGGTGACGTCACTGAATCTCATCTTTCTAATTTTTCCAAATTACAAATCCTATCCTTATCCTACAACACATTGTCTCTAAGATTTGTCTCAAGTTGGGTTCCTCCTTTTCAAGTAACAACATTGAGTTTAGCATCTTGCAAGCTAGGTCCGAGTTTTCCAGGTTGGCTCCAGACACAAAATTCCTTAATGTGGCTAGATATATCTAATAATGAGCTTAATGATTCTGTACAGGGATGTCAAAAAAATCCGTACCCGCGGGTATCCGCGGATAAAACCCGCAACGGATAGGAAATGGATATTAAAAATGGATACCCGCTACCCGTAGGTATGGATATTTTTGATACCCGCATGTTAACGGGGCGGGTACGGATATCATAGTATCCGTACCCGTGGATACCCGTACCCGTTAAACTTTAATTCAAAAAAATTATTACCCCACAAATAAGTCAAAACATTATGAGTCTTCATTATATTAGTAAAAACTTTAATTCAGAAAATTTATATATATATATATATTAGTAAAAACATTATGAGTCTTCATTCAATAATGGTGGTCAGATTCTTACCCCACAAATGAGTAAATTACTTCCATATACTGTAGAGGCATTGATGTGTCTCTAAGACTAGTTATGGACCAATATGGAAGGTAATGAAATTAACATTTTTACTTAGATATTTTAATTAAGTGATTGTTAGAAATTTTTACTGAACTCCTTATGTTTTAAGGCTCTTCTAGATTAAAATTGGACAACA
>Ga0209589_1006096_pt1 | contig 20131 bp, 14 predicted proteins | sample CowpeawhiteBW_FD_187525 | JGI IMG/M metagenome (GOLD analysis project Ga0209589, IMG submission 187525) | Root nodule microbial communities of legume samples collected from California USA - Cow pea white BW (SPAdes) (version 2) | ecosystem: Host-associated > Plants > Roots > Nodule | place: USA... | reverse complement strand
TATATATATATATATATAGGGGTAGAAGTCGTCTGAGTGAATTAATTTTACAATAACTAAACCTCCTATATTTTATTAAATAATATTTTATGGAAACACAAGAAATTTAATATTTTTCCTATTCAATTGAATGGAGGCAAAAATATCTATCTATTCTCTAGCTCCAGATGAACAGAGAGGCATTCCAAAACTTGCAATGAAAACTCAAACAAATAAAAATTAAAGACCAAACATGTCAGTTTTTCAGAACCTATGGCTGCGTCTTCCCGTCACTCAATCTCTATTCTCCAAGTTGATTCCCAGAACCTATGCAGCAGTGTTATCCACAAGACAATGTACCGTTTGGTGTCATTCACTAGCTCGTAACACCACTGTGCCCTCTACTCCAGGTTCATCGTTTTCCCTCGCTTTTCTTCTCTTATAATACCCTTTTCCCCCATTTGTTACTGTTATTAGTTTGAGTTTTCTGGGCAGCCAAAGGATTCAGCTTTTTTAAGAGTTTAGTATCTATGCTCTGTTGCCTTTAATCAGTCATTGAAAAATTTAACAAATTTACATTCATGAGTGATTTGTTTAAGATGTGAAAAATAATAAAACCTTACCGTTAGTGCATAAACTATTTAATCTGTTTATTTTGTAGAAAAGATATTTACTGAATTTTCCTTGTATGATTGTTCGTGTTATTTTTAAGGTGTTGTGGAGCAGGTTGTGGACAGTACTTCTGATGCACCTAAAGTGAAAGTATTGAAAGAGAAAATGGAACTTCTGGGCATCAGCTTGGAAGACTCTTGTTTGCCCGGGCAGTACCATAATCTGTTTTGTCCAAAAGTATCTATTTTTATTTTCTTCTAAAACTGCAATCCATTTCCTTCCCCTAGTCTTTTGTATGTATTCGGTTTTAAGTAGGTTTCTGACTGCTGTCTGTTTTGATATTCTAGTGCAAAGGTGGGCAATTAAAGGAGAGGAGTTTGTCTTTTCACATTATCTCTAATGGGTATACTTCGTGTAATTGCTTTGTGTGTGTGGTGATAATTGCGTGTTTTGATGTAATGTGTTTTGGCAAATGTGCGATGCAGTGAATTTGCAATGTGGAGGTGTTTTCGAGCTAAATGTGGTTGGGCTGGTCAGGTGACATAACTTGGATTTATAAATTTACGTCTCCTTTAAAGCATAAAACTTGTAATGGGGTAACAAAGACGTGCTGCTTCCACATGATTATTTGGTTGTAGGTTTTTGCAGATGATCAGGAATTGTACAGTGGGGTTTGTACTAACGCCAAGTTTTCTAGAAAAATAGCTGAGGAGAGCTTAGGATTGGAACTACTTGGTCCTAAGGTATACAACTTGTTTATGGCATTTTGAGTGGGCAATAGCGGTAGAATAACTGCCAAATTCTCAGACTGACCTATCTGTCTCATTTTGCTGGTAATTGTTATTATACCAGATGTCTTTCGAAGGTCTTTTATTCAAATGAATTAGTGAAAATTGATTGTCTTATTAAGTGTGCTGGTCTTCTCGTTGTTCTCTGACCCAACATACAAAGTATGGACTATTAAGGGTATCGAGAGTGTGAATGCGTATAATTACTATTTTTAGCTGAAATAGACACAGGGTTTGACTTTCTTGTGGTTTGGCTTTATTATCCCAATTTTTGTCAAAATAACCAAGCATTTACTGGACACTTTGAAATAAGATTCACCTGGACTTATGTTCAAGTGTCAAATCAATTTCAATAACATATCATTTTTCCCCATCACCCTCAAGCTCTTAGCATAAAGTATCTGGCCATTTTCCATAACCTGTGGCATGTTAATTAATATCTCAGTATCAAAGGTTGATAGGCTATATAATTTTTCATATATGGGTTATGGTTATAGTCATTGAGAGATTGTGGTTCTATATGGTTATATGACATTAGTCTTACACATATAAGACCTTAAACACCACCTTTACACCAAAACCTTAAGGCAATGTTGTTATGGGTCTTTATTCTTATATTCTCCCCTTTATTCTTATATAGTGTTTAACTTTGTCTTTTCTATCCAATGTGTGACTTTCATTGAGAGATTGTGGTTCTATATGGTTATATGACATTAGTCTTACATATATAAGACCTTAGACACCACCTTTACACCAAAACCTTAAGGCAATATTGTTATGGGTCTTTATTTTTATATAGTGTTTAACTCTGTCTTTTCTATTCAATGTGAAACTTTTTGACTCACACTTGGACTATTCACAACAAAGGTCCAGTAGAGGTTTAGAAATATGATGTAATGGCTAGTAAATAATATGGTCTTAGAAGCTTCACTATTCAATCATGCTAGTGAATCTGGTTGATAATTTTGGAATGGACAAGTGTGAGCATGTAAATCTACAATCTTGATTGAGTGTTCCCTCATCAAGATGTCCAAGACTGTTTCTTTAGGTGCTTGTGACAATATATTGCAATCTTTAAGTGTTAGTAATAGTCAGATTATTTGCTTATGTATTGATTTTCTCTTTCCTTGTTTTAGCTTGTTGCTTACTTTAGAGAGAGACTGATATCAGAGAAAACCCTGAGCAGAAATGCTGTAAGACAACTGTCTGATAATAAGGTATTTTCACAGTTCTGGTTTTGTAATTGTAATATTTGTTCTTTTAAATTGCTAGATAAACAGATTCCAGATCTGTAATTGGTGCTTTCTGTCCCGTATTCTGCTGGGACTCCTATAGCTGCTTCTTTTATTGAAATATACCATTTCAAAAGGGAAAAAGAATCTTCAGTGATCTTGCCACTTGAATTCTTGAAATCTGAACTAAAAGACTGATATCATGTGTACTTTTTGGGTTTTTAACATGAAGCGGTGACTTTTGATTTTGAATATAGTTCTGGCAATATCATGATGGGTAATTGACGTTTTCTTCATATTAGATTGATATATTAAGCTTTAATTCTGATGGCAAAATTCATTATTCGCAATTGAATTGAATGATTACTGCCATAACTTGATATATTTAAAGTCCGTGTTCTGTTTCCAACCGTTCTCAACTACTGCAATTGAACCTTACTGGGGCAATAGTGGAGGGAAATACAAATCCATCTACATGAACCAGAGAAGTAGTACGTATATATTCTTTTAGAAGTAAACTTTGCTTTAGTTGTCATGGCTTCAAGATCATGAAAAGAATCTTAGCAATGATCATAATTTCTTCTTTGCTGTCTTATAAACATTTCTATACGTGGTTTAGTTCTTAAGAACTTAACTAGTTAGAAGTTCTAAACTTCGTTGTGTACTGCAAATTTTGTGCAGACAGTCATTGCTTTTACTTATAAACAAAATGGGTTGCTTGTTGGTTGCAAATACAGAGCACTGGAGAAAAGATTTTGGCTGGTAACTTTTCCTGACTGCAAATAGTATTCATTACAATGAATGATTCGAAATGACCAGTAGCTTTTCATGTACAATCAAAAATGCGCATTTTGATATGAAGTTTAATTGATCTGGATACCAAGTAACTTATGTTCATTCAAATGATCGATTTGATTTTCAGGAAAGAGGCACGGACAAGATACTATATGGAATTGATGACATTAGACAAGTGTCTGAAATCATCATTGTAAGTTTTTCTCCCTTATTCTCCATCCGTATCTTCTTTTTGTCTGACAATTCCTAACTGAAAGCTGAAAAAGGAAAGAATTGAAGATATTCTTACAGTCCAATGATGATGATAGGTTGAAGGGGAAATTGATAAGCTTTCACTTGAGGAGGCTGGCTTTCGGAATTGTGTTAGTGTTCCAGTGGGTGCACCAGTAAAGGTTTCTTCAAAAGATTTGCCACCAATAGAGAAGGTTTGTGTGTGTGCCATTATTAGAATTTGTTTTCACTTCTCTTTGGCCGAGTTAATATTTAATGTAATATGTCTTATTAATGCAAATATCCATAATGCTTCTTTTCTTTAACAAAATCTATTTGTCTCTCTTATCTATCTATCTATCTAATGAAATAGATTAGATGTGCTCTTCCGAATGAACTGTAATTGGCTCCGTCTGTAGTTTTGTCTTTGTTTTCATTCATTATGATTATTAATTGTCTGATTGCGACTTACCCTTTCAGGATTATTTCAAATACCTAGACTAATTTGCTCATCTAATTTTTCACTTTTATTCTGATGAGGTACAAGGTTTTATGGTGGTTGTTCTTCTGCGGTAATTGAAAATGTAATAACAGATCATTTAGTGTTGTTGGTTCTAACTATTTCAAGGGAGATCATTTGTGTTTTAAGACCACTTTCATTCTAATAAATTTTACTAGTTATAATCCTTAACTTTGAAAAGAAAAATCTATTTAAACGTTTTCTGGCTTTTCCTGTTACCTACTAATAGTCATAACTAATTGCATTTTACTGCAAAAGTGTCCAAGTATAGAGCCTTATTCTTTGAAGATCTATTATACTGACGTTGTGTATTAATTCTGTTCTTGTCAACTCACCTTTTGTTTATTTTCTTAATGATGGACCATAATCACACATTACTTTCCTAAGATTAACATGAGAGCAAAAAAAGAAAAACTGCATCCAGTCATTCTTTCTCTGCCTTAACTGATCCATGGTTATCTTTCTACATCCTCATAAAGTATGTGTTTCAATCAATTAATTGATCGCATTAATATTATCTGTGCATGCTTATGAAATCAGGACACTGCATTTCAATACCTCTGGAACTGCAAAGAGTACTTGGATAAGGTACACACATTTGATATGTTCCCATTAAGGTGGATCTTTATAGCGCAGAAGTGAAGTGCTTATTAGCTTGGTTTCTTCATTGTTCTTTTAGGCAGTTCGCATTATCCTGGCAACTGATAATGATCCTCCAGGTCAAGCTTTAGCAGAAGAACTGGCACGGCGCCTTGGCCGAGAAAGGTTATATATACGATGTTATTTATTTTCTATGTCATTGTGTTTAAGTACAAAATATAAAGTAAAACTTGAGACTTGGATAGCATGCAGCATGAATAGTTTGGATATGAATAGACTTGAGATTTTTGAATTGTGTTATGTACTTTGTATTTTCCTTCCCTTTTTGGTTGTCATCAGGTGTTGGCGTCTACTCTGGCCAAAGAAAGATGAATTCAGCTCTTTCAAAGATGCAAATGAGGTATAACTCGATTTTCTATGTTATCAATATTTTCTTAGTTCTGTAAGGCAAGTGAAAATTCAGTTCACTATTGGCTTGTGGAGTTTCTAAGAAAAATGAACTTTTCAAGTTCCTGAAGACACTCTTTATTATTGATTAATATTCATTAGAAATTGAAATATGTTATCAGTTCATGCTTAATGAACTTTATTTATGACTTTATAGTTTTTAATAACTTTTAACCGAGAGACTTCATTAGAAAAAGTGTGCTGTTAGTATTGTTCAATATGATTTGTATTTTTCATCTTTCAAATGCAGTATATTTATATTCCTTCAGGACATAATAATTTATTAATGGCTTTTGACCCTAGGTTCTCCAATACCTTGGAGCTGATGCTTTGAAGAAAGTAGTTGAGAATGCAGAGCCATATACAATGCCAACTAGGTAATTCCACCCATGGAAGTGGATATAGCTTTCAGTGCTCAAGATCCTGAACTACTATTAAGATTTAGTCATACCAGAAAATGTGGTGAAAATTGTGGTGTGGTCATATTCATATTCTTTTTTAATTAAATTGGTATTGATATATCTTTTTTTTGTATGGTAGCTAAATTTTAGTTGTTTAGAGGATTTCAGAAGTATGAGTAAGTGAGTGTTAATGTATCTTTTAGAATTTTAATGAATGTATTTTATGTTTTATATTTAGTTCTCAAAAAGTAAGAATTTTATATTTTAGCTCTCACAAAAATTATGAATTTTAATTTTAATCCTGTAGAACATTTTCCTAGTTTTTCACCCTTCTATAAATTTGAAATCACCTCCAATTTTTGTCCTCAGACATTCACCAAGACGAATAAGATATATTTCATAGATATTTAAAGCTTTATTTTAAAAGGTGTTACCAGTTGACATTATATAAAAATAATAAAAGACACCGCTTGAAAACTTTTCAATCAATATAAACAATATAAAAATAATAAAAGACACCGCTTGAAAACTTTTCAATCAATATAAACAATTAACAAGTATCATAATACTAGGATAAAAAAACCTATTTTCAATTTTCGAAGGACTGAAAACAAAGAAAAAAAAATTAAGACATAAAAATTTGTAGGACCAAGAATAAAATACACTCATCACAAATGTTTCTTACACTCTCATTTGCTTCACACAATTTCCAATTATGAAATAAAAAAAAAGAAAAAGAACCTTTTGGGTTACGCATTTTAGAGATATTATAACAAAATGATTTCGAAATAAAGTTTCTTAAGAAAATTTCAATTTTTTAGAATGTGCATAATTCAGAAACCTGTTATTACATTTTTAGATACCATTTACCAAAAATATTATAAAATTTGAAAGACCATTTTCGTTATTAAAGTGCTAGAAACAATTATGAAGGTGCCGGAAGCAATTTTCTACATCATTTAAGCCATTTTAAAAAACTGCCCCAATCCTGCTTCAAATACGGGCCCACCTAGCTTGGGTTAGGGATTGCTAATTGGGTCGGGTAAAACACAACGGTCAATATTTTTTAAAATCAATTTCGCGGTCCGAAAACGCATCGAACTTTTTGAAATTACTAATGCATCAAACCGGCGAAAAATTTGACCGTTGAAATTCACAATTTTGCTGTCTCTTCTCTTTCACTTCTTCCAAATTCAAACCTTTTTTTTTTTCTGAATTTCACGATGCAGAAATTCAGAAAACCAGAATCTACCGACGTCGCCTTGTCGGAGCGCCGAAATTGGGGTAATATCTTCAAATCTCTGGTTCAGATGGTGCGCAACCAGCAGAACCAGCTTCAATCGTTCGCTAGCCGCCACAAGTTTCTCGAAGACCGTCTTCGGATGCAGCACGAAGGGTGGATCTCCGATGTTCGCTTTCACAAGGATCAAATTTCTCAGGTAGATAGTCTTCTTTTAGGGCTCCGCTAAAGTTTAACAAAATTACTTTTTTTCATGTGTTTTTATTACCATTGTTTCTTTAGTTGAATGAGATTTTGGCATTTGAGGAGAAGAAACGGTCTCTGGAGGAAGCGAAGGCGGATTTGGCGCTGGGTTTGAAGCACAGAGAGGGTGCTATATTAAAATGGATTTTGGGTCAGTGAGCTTTCTTTGATTTCTTGTTAGTAGTTTTTACTTTGAGCCAGTTTATGGAAAAGGTGTTTGCTTTTGGTTCTTGGTGTTAGGTTTTTGCATTTGTCGTTTTATTCCTTAATGTTTTGCTTTCAAGGAGCAAAAAGCTGGTTGTGTGGTTTTTATTAAGGATTGAGAATGGAGAGAACTATTTGGTTAGATAGTTTCTTGACGTGATGTAGATTTTTTGTTTTTTGAAGTACCTTAGTTGAGTTTTGGGGGACAGTAGAGAGTAATAGCATATGTTTGTGATATGATTATTTTTGGACAATAGTCTCTTTTCTTTGGGGTCGAAAGGTTTCTCTTGAGGCCATTTGAAGTAAATCCAAAACAAATACTGCGGAAGCCTATACATTCATTTACTTTGACCTCAGACTGGAATTATTTGCATAGGAGCAGAGTTAAATTAATCAGTTTTGAATGAGAACTAGTTTATGTGACCCGTCAATCTTGGGATGGTCCTGGATGTTACATGGTTCAGATTATTTTCATTTCCCAAATGTAAATGTAAATAACTTTACATGATACATGAATGTAAGGGTTGTCTGAGATGGTTACATACCTGATTGGCTGAACCAATATGCAAGTTCCTGCTCCTGGATGATGCATCACTCCTAGCATGCTACAAAGAATTTTTCTTTTCACTTTCTGGTTTAAATTATTAATATCTTCGATTTTTTCAACTCAAGGGAAAGTTTTTGTTAATTGTTGAAATAATAGGTGTTTGAATGAATTTACATTTGACATTATTCTAACTGCATTCGTTTATCTTTTTTATTACAGAGCATACAGAGGATGAGTTGGGGGATTTTAAAGAATGGTTTGAAATTCTTTCTCGTAAATCCTCTGTTAGAGAAGTAAGTAATCTGTCAGTCAGCGTTTCATATTTGTTGGGTTTTCTGATATTTCTTATGTATTACATTATGCTGAACGCTCACTTTATAACAGGACCAAGGAACAGAATCTAAGGATACTGGCAAGAAGAAAAAAGGAACCACACATAGAGGGAACAAGCCCATTTCGAATTCTGAAGAAAAAGATAAATGTTCTTGCGATGAATTTAGTTTGTTAAAAGGTGAATATGATAAGCTTTCTCTAGAAAAATATTCGGAGGTGTCTGAACTCTTGGCGGAAAAGAAATTTGTGTGGAATCAATATAAGATAATGGAGAATGACTACACTGCTAAATTAAAGTCTAGGGAAGCTGAAGTAGAAAAGGCAAATGAAAAGATAAAGGTACTTGTTTCCGGCATGGAGCAGCTACGATCTGAACATTATGAAAAAGATAGTAAAATTTGCGAATTAGAAAGTAAAATTGCTGAGATGGAGGCTGAGACAAAAAGCTTAAACAAGGAAATATCTGGACTCTCAATGGAGTTGGAATCTTTAAGAAAACTCCAGAACAACCATGTCACACCTGTTTTAAATCGTTGCTCCGATGGGAGTAAAGCATCTGGTACGGGAGTTAAGAGCAGCAAGAGTAGAAGTATGATTGTGCAGAAGGAACTACGTACACCCGATCAACCAGCTGCAAAATCTTCTGAAAGGGTATGGGATGTTCTTTCTCTAATCACTTATCGTCCTTTGTACTCTTGTTAATTCATTTTGTTCATGAACATGGTTGTATTGAAGTGGCAACTTGCTTCCTAAATATAAATGCTTGAACTATGCATTCATTTCAATAGAAATATGTATTCACTGCATGTGTTCCCCCTCCCCAGGTTGTAAAATTGAAAGTTTGAGAAAAAGCATTCCTTGTTGTTTTCTTTTATGTTTTGACTTAGTGAATCTTAATGTCCAGGGGAAAACAAGCATGAAGAGGAAAGAGCCTCCAGTTATTCCCATTGTAGCTCCTAAGCTGTTCTCTAATGGCTTCAAGGTTCCAAAACTGAAGTCCTCTGCGAAGGTCAGAGATGACAGATGACTCCTTTCGGAGATATGTGAGTCTTTGTTTGTATTGTACATGCCTTGTACGCTCTTTATGTAAACTATGTATGATGATCATATCATGTATGAGCTTTTAATTAAACATTCGATGTAACTTTGGAATAACGCTATTCCACTCTTTAGGTAAATTATATTTAAAACAGCCTTTAGTTTGTTAATCTTGTTGTTATTACTCTAATGAAGTAGATTTTAATTATGTTAATCTTAAATAACTGATTTAATTATTTATCGCTAAATGAAAATGTATATGGAGAGATTATTCACTGTTCAATATACATGAATGTTCGGTTTTCTTTTTTGATTTAGGGAAACTTAAGAGCAATTACACAATAAGTATAATATTTTTCGGATTTACTTACTGACTCGATGACTTGAACAATAAATTTTTAATATAAATCAAAATATGCATAAAAATTTATAAAGATAAAACTGAAAAAAATTATAGAGACTGAAAAACAAAATGTAGAAAAGTTTTAGTGAAAAAAACAGAAATGAAAGAATGTACTTACCAATCTCACTTAGTGACATGTCATTTAAGAAATGTATTATCACTTGAATGATAATAATTAATAAACAACACATTCAAAATTTACAAATTTAAGAGAAATAAAAAAGTTATTTGATATTGTTACCTACATAAAGATATTTAAAAACTAATTACTTTGTTTTAAAGAAAGAAAACATATTAGGAACATTGTTTTTAATATAATCTTATTAACGGATATTCAACATGAATCTTTATGAAGCCAAGAACATTTAGAAATATATTTGATACTTTTCTTAAAGTATAATTAAAAATAAAATTGATCCAAAACTCTAAATTTCTTACAAATTATAATAAATTATGTTTTAACACAACAGAAGCAGAGGTTAGAGAATTTTAGTTATAATATAATTATGGATTTGAAAATACTGATCAACAATACACAAATAAAAATATTACTGGACTTATATTTTAATTTTTTCTCTCAGTCGTTTCTAATATATTGATTAGTTGAAGATAAGTTAACTATTATTCTTCTAAAAAAAATCCCCATAGAAGTGCACGAGTTATTGAGGTAATCGTGTAAACAAAATTTAAATATCATATTATGTTGAATATTAAAAAAAGTTAAAATCTCGATAAGATTTTGACAAATATAAGCAAATTATCACATAAATTTAATTTATCACAGTCTTACATAATTATGAAATGTGATTTAATTATAAAAGTATTATTCGTCAAAATTATTGTTTTCAAGATTATATATTATATGACTTTTATTTTTGATAATAATTTTTTATGTAATAATATTTTAAAATTGAACTCATCAAAAATTAGTATAGAGAGCAATAAAATCAAATAGAATCTCAGAACTATATTATTTGCGATAAAAGCTCTTAAAAGTAACAAATTTAAAACAATATCATTTCTAATTAATTACATGTATTAATCACCGAAAACTACATTAATATTTAAATGTATTTACTCATTCTACCTCACTATGATAAAAACCCCTCTTTGTTAAAGCATTACTAATTACTATAAACCAACACTTATACATTTCAAATAACCAATAACTAATTATAAAATATAATAAAATGTTTAGGGCAAATTAAGTAAAATTTATCAGTATAAATAAATCAAACAAAATTATCCGGGCTAAACTCATTACTCATAAATAACCTACACTACACAGCACCAATGATTTGAGGTGCACTCTGTTTAGACATTAAAAAATTGCAGAGCCTTAAAACCAAAACCCTTTTTGCCACTACCACTCTCTCTTTGGCACACACATGGAACCCTGTTAGAGAAACACCAAAAAACCAACACTCTCTTCATCAAGGGAACAAGAAGCATGCGCCTTCGTTATCCCTACACTCTACGTCCCTTATTTTTTTCTTCAAAACTCACTGCAATGACCCCTCAAACCCTCTTCCATTCTTCTTCATTCCCAACCCTCAAAAACACTACTTTCTGTCAACGACACCGTTTGCTTCCTCATAGACCCTTCTTCACCGTGTTCTGTTCCAAACCCACCTCAAGGAACCCTCCATCGCCTCTCAGAACCAACGGCTACCACGGTGTCTCTCATGCCAGTATCCCTAGACCGGGTGAGGTGCCCTTTTCCGTGGGGGACAGGCCAGCCTTAAGTGTGTTTCAAGTTGCTAACTTTTTGTGTTTTTGGTTTGGTTTTCTGAAGTTCAATTGGAGAACACCGAGGCGAAGAGTGTGGAGTTGCAGTTCAATATTTTGAAGCAGAGGTTGGAGGCTGTTGGGATGGAAACTGGAATATGTGTGCCGGGGCAGTACAATCACTTGCTCTGTCCAGAGGTGTCTCCCACTTTCCTTCAAAGTTGAATAGATGTTTTTGAAATATGACTTATAAACTGTGATGTTTTGATCCTTTGGAAAGTTTTGCTGGTTAGACATTGTCCTCAAATTGCTGTTTCACTTTATGTATGAAAATTTTGGTATTTGTTATTAATCATGTCTGTTTTAAGGTGTGAAGTTGGGCAAATTTTTTGTTGTTTGTTTTGCATAAGGTGATTATTTGAAGGCGCAGCTTTAGTTTCAGTTGAGGGAGGCGATAACGGTGTTACGAATGAGAGTGCTAAAAAATAGTGAATTGAGGAATGTTGATTATGTACTTCAAACCAGTCGGATTATCTTGTTTGTATCTTTTATTTTCCACTTTATCTGGGATACTGGGACTCTGCAGTGAGAATAGTTCATTCATTCTCTTTACATGAATCCCATTTTATACGTCCCAATAGGATTTAAACATTTTTATGTATTAAGTGTTGCTTGTGTGTCATTTAATATTTTTTTTATAGTGCCAAGGTGGCGATCAATCAGAAAGGAGCCTATCTCTCTACATTGCACCAGATGGGTATGGTATTTGTCATTTTTTTTCGTAAACTTTTCTGATTCTCTTTTCTTAACAGATTGTATACATACTTTGTTTTAATTTTTATTTTTTGTTTTAGGGGATCTGCTGCATGGGTGTGTTTTCGTGGCAAGTGTGGTTGGAAAGGCAGCACACAGGTTACATATTTTTCATTTTCAAGCGGGTCAGATTAACACAGGCAGATGTGGTATTTGGTTCATTTTCTACCTTCTGCTGTAGGCCTTTGCTGGAAGCAGATCTGCAGCAAGTATTGTAACCCCGGTTAAAAAGAAAAGAGAGATTACGGAGAAGGAATTACAACTTGAACCACTTTGTGATGAGGTAATTACATTCTACCTTACCTAATTTTGTCCTCCATTACTTTGGATATGCTATAATAGAGGGGCAGATAGTACTCATGACAAACTCCTGTCCTCCATTACTTTGGTGAATGTTTGGGTAAACGTTTGTTTGCCATCTTAATTGAATTTTACAGTGACACACATTCCAAAATTTAGATTTGCTATCAAAATCATTTATACCAATCTCTCTTTTAAAAGGGCACTTGCAATGTCTTCTTTCTTTTGCATACAAATAGATCCTCTAATTGTATTGAGTTTTGGCAAGCAATTAAAATTAAATCCTAATGTTTAAAACTGGCTTTGCTTGTACACTCCTACTCTGCACTCAATAAATTTATTCTTTATGTCTTGGCAGCAGAGCCATTGTTTCCTCTGATTTTTCTCATCTCTGCATTTAGTGGTTTATTTATTCTGGATATGCATAGAGCTAAACGTGTATTTATTGAAAGTAACAAATGCAGAGTGGTGTGCTGTTGCTGACGATAAACAGAAATACAAACAAGCCTTTGGAAATTAGAATCAAAATCTTTGTTTATTTTCATTTGTTTGCTTTATGCTTGTTAGGTAGTTTTTCAATTGTGTTGATAATGATTTTTTTTGTTCATTTCCAGTCAATGTGGTGAATATGACTTTGTTTGCCCTGTTTCAGCTGCTTGCATATTTTTCAGAGCGCTTGATTTCGAAAGAGACTCTGGAGAGAAATGCTGTGATGCAGAGAAAATATGAAGATCAGGTGCAATTGACCACTAAATTGTGAATGTGTATCTTCAATGCATTGATATTTCCTCTACATTAACAATCCTTATGATTGTTTGATTTCTTTGGTTGTGGTAAAGATCCTGGAGTGAACATCATAGGTTGGTTATAATTTTATTAACCAGAAAATGCTTTTTGGTGTATATGTGATAACGTTAATTTGATATGATTTATGCTAGTTACACCTACTATTAGCCTATTATTATAAAGGCAGTCTTAAAAATGACAGTTTTCTATTTAATATATTTCCTTGAAAAAACATGTTTTATATAACGAGTAATTAGGCAAGGATTGCAATTGATTTTCACTTGACAAAGTCATACCTTCAAAGTTCAACTATTTCCATTGGTAGTGTATAATAAACATTTAACTTTTTTTTATTGTAGGCAGTGTTCTATTTTCACACTTTTTCTTTAAGTGATTGACCTGTTACTAATTCTTTCTGTAACATTTGTATGGTAGATTGTGATTGCTTTCACGTATCGTCGAAAAGGATCACTAATTAGTTGCAAGTATCGAGATGTCAACAAGATGTTTTGGCAGGTATGCTGTTTATTTAGATTGAGTGGGAAAATTGATAAGCTGAGAATGAATTAGTATTAAAAGTTAAAACAACAGTGATGGCATCTGTCATATGTTGGTGAGTAAAATTAAATAAATTATATTCCACTAGCAATGTTAACATGTAAGTATATTCTTTTTATTATTGGTGTCGGTGCCTTTTACTTATTGGCATGTAAAAGGTAGAGTATTCCACTTGCAATTTTTTTAAGGTAGAGTATGCAAAAGCATCACAATATAACATATGATCCCAACTAGATCCCTTTGTAACATCTATTGTTTGCAGCATACCCAAATAGCATAAAAATAAAGAAAATAATATACACAAGTAAGCTTTGCAATCTCAATTTATGTATATAGAATGTTTTGGTAAAACTAGCTTATAGCATAGCTGAAGCTTATAAGCTAGGAGCTGAAAAACTGGAAGCTTATAATCGGATTATGCTGGAAGATATTTCTTTCATGTTATCTTAAATTCAACATGTTTTTTTTTTTTCAGTTGTCAAATTTTATTTTGATGTCATTTATTTATCTGATTTTATGACATTACTTCTTTCCAGTTTCCTCTAAATATCCTTTTATTTCAGGAAGCAAACACTGAAAAGATCTTTTATGGATTGGATGACATAGTAGGACAGAGTGATGTAATCATTGTATGTATTCTGCTCTCTGTAGAAATTTAGTAAAGTTTAACTTTTGCTTTATGCTTAGCATATTGATTTAACAATATAGGTTGAAGGTGAAATGGACAAGTTGGCAATGGAAGAAGCTGGCTTCTTGAACTGTGTCAGTGTTCCTGATGGGGCACCTCAATCAGTGTCCTCAAAAGACTTGCCTCCTCTAGAACAGGTCCTTTTTTAATTCTCAAGATACTATATTATTATGTGTGTGCATATTTGTAACTTTTCAATTTCTTCTCTGTTGCCATTTTTTGCCGTGGTAGCATGTGTAATGTTAGAATCTAATGCTCTTGTCATATGTCTCATTCTGTAAAGCTAGGACAAAAAGTATCAGTATCTGTGGAACTGTAAAGATGAACTAAAGAAGGTTAGTTAGATGTTGTCATTTATTTTTTTTTTTCTGAATGTGCTGAAATATATCATTTTCTTAAACTTTATTTGTTTTGTCAATATTTATATTGATAGGCAACCCGGGTTATACTTGCCACGGATGGGGATCCACCTGGTCAAGCTCTAGCTGAGGAGCTTGCACGTCGCATTGGGAAAGAGAAGTTAGAATTTTTTTGGTCTTGGTTCTATTACATATATAAATTACCATAATCATTGATATATTTGAGAAAATATCAAGAAGTTACTCTTTCAATTAAAGGAGGATAACAATATTTTGGCACTTGTTTCATTTTAGTTTATATGTTCCATGTATTCATTGTATATGGTGTTTAATTTTGAAGTAAGAAGTGCTAAACTGTATAGATCAGCTATTTTTGAGTTGCTTTTGTGTATTTTGTTCTAAAAATTTACTTTTTAAGATAAATGGTGTCTCTGTAAACCTTTTTTGCTATGTTGATGTTGCTGTTGTTTCAAAATCTTCATTATTAGACAAGACCGAATGGCTATATTCACTGTTCTATATAGTCAGTTTATTCATATTATTTTCCATTTTGAAAAAAATAATAGAGTTCTTTTCCTCTTTTCATGCTTGTTTCACATTTTCTTTAACCTTTCTCTGCTCAATGGTTGTAGATGCTGGCGAGTCAGGTGGCCTAAAAAAGGGAAATCAGACAATTGCAAAGATGCAAATGAGGTCAGATATCAATTTTCATGTTCAAGTTCCCCTTTTACCTGCATCCTTCCTCTCATTCTCACCTAAACGATTAAACCTCTAAATATTGAAAACAGATAATGCTTCTGTGGCTTGTTCCCACTGTTTGGATTCGCAGACCCATTTAGGTTATGTTTATACATTTTTCTATCTGGTGTATGCTATTCGTGTTGTCTAGTGTGCATCGTTTATTGACATGCATGGTTGGATTAGCTTATTTTAGAGAAATGATTTTTTCAGAGAAAGCTTTCAGAAACGTCAGGGAGTATTTCCTCCCTATTATATGTTTCTGAACACCAACATAATTTTCACACTTGTCTGGTTTGTGTATGTCACTTGTCATGCAGAGTCATCTGAAGTTGTTTGTATGTAATTCTGCTCTTTGATAACTGTAGCAACCTTATGACATATTCACAGGTTCTCATGTATTTGGGTCCTGATGCACTCAAGGAAGCGATTGAGAATGCAGAATTATATCCAATACGTGGATTGTTTAACTTCAGAGATTACTTTGATGAGATTGATGCATACTACCATCGAACCTTAGGATATGATATTGGTATCTCCACTGGGTGGAATAATCTGAATGACTTGTACAATGTAAGGGCCGTTATTGCTGTATTTTTCTTAATGTGATTAACATTTTTTTATATTGTTTTTTCTTTGTTTACTTTATGCATTTAATTACAGATAATAATATATCAAAAACAACATAATGAGTCACCTCTAGTCTCAGGCTCTAGATGACGCATAGGTACAACAAAAACAGCTGTTAAAGAGTTGTTCAGAATATAATATAAGCTGTTCTAACATGTTTCATCAAATGTTTTTTTTGACCAAAGTACTATATTTGACATATAGTAATAATTAAACATTTTTTCTGTGCGTGGACTTAGAGATCCTGATAGTATCTATTAAATTACTTTTATCAGGTTGTACCAGGAGAATTGACCATAGTGACTGGGGTTCCTAACTCTGGGAAGAGTGAGTGGATTGATGCTCTTCTCTGCAATCTTAATGAATTGGCTGGCTGGAAATTTGCTCTTTGTTCTATGGAGAACAAGGTTAGATTGTTTATTAGTGACTTTCTATGTTCAGGATATTTATTGCTCACTTCTAGGTAACTATGAAATGGTAGATCATGTCTGGATATTTGTGGTAATTTACTCATGTACTTTCATTGTGGTTGGTTTCTGCTTTAAGAGATTTTTTTCTCAGATAAGAAAAGTAAATGAATTATTTCTCTTTCTTCCTCGTGTTTTACTTTATTTGTTGCAAGTAAGGAAGTTAGTTGTTGGAATGCTAGGGAATTGAATGTGTTTCACAAACCATTGGTTTCCTTAACTGGTTCTGGATGCTTAATATTTCATAAATATTGAGTGAATAAAACTATTCTATTTGTCTTTATTGATTTGTTTTGCTGAAGTTCCTGCTGGGTTTGAACACGTGTTGTAATATCTGTCATTTCTCTTATACTTCCGTTGTGTATGTGGTTGTACCAAATTACTATGCCAACAGTATCTCTATTTTTAAATAGTCGTCTCTTACATTCCCGTCAGAAGTTTGTTCATTTTTCTGACTTTGTTATTGACTATCCTATAGGTCAGAGAACATGCTCGAAAACTTTTGGAGAAACACTTGAAGAAGCCATTCTTTAATGAACGGTGAGCCTTGCATATTATTTATGATTTATATACTATTGGTGCCTTGTTGATTATTTCTTTTTTATTACTACAAAAATGACCATATTCCACCATGTGAGTTTAGGTACAGGATTACGTGACATTGTTAGGCTCAATTAAAAGTTAATTCTCAAGAATATTATTAACCATGAGCTCCCTTTCAACAATTTTTTCCGATGTCGTTAGTCTCCCTTTACTACTTTTTACAAAGCTAAAAACCATGTGATCTACACCTCCAATCCTCCAACATTAATTAGTGTTTATTTCCAGATCAAATAATAACTTATGGTGTTGTTTTCCCACACCCTCTGTTGTGTTATGTGCTGGATTTATAACAATTTCCAATTTTTTCTTATCTGTATCACACTAATGTTCATATTTTACTCCTTTCTCTCAATTAGAAATACTATGGCTTACATTACTTTATACCAGATAGCATATTAATTGGTTATTAATCTTGCTTTTGTATGTGTTGAGTTCATGGGAAGGCATGAGACATGAGTGGGATATGGAATTGAAACTTTTATACTACCAGTTATTAGAATTATGGATGATATAGTACTCTATGCCTATGGATTGGCATTTATTACCATGGTCCAATAATATCTTGGGACTTTTCCATTTCTGAGTATATTAATTCGGTTTTCATTTTGGTGTCATGCCATTTTATTATACTAGTGGAATCAGTATTACTTTTATCATTAAGGATTTATAATTCTTTGTCCTCTGCATTTTTCTTTATAATGTTGCAATTTATCTTTCATTGTAAGGGGACCCTTATATTGGTCTATTGGATTATAATGTTCATTAATTTGCAATAATGGTGATTGTTATTATGCATATATATTTGATTATCTTGATTGACTTGTTTATCTAATGTTAGTTATGGAGAAAAAGTTGAGCGAATGAGTGTGGAGGAGTTTGAACGGGGCAAGCTCTGGTTAAGCGATACTTTTTCTCTCATAAGGTAAGTCCATTACAAGGATCTCAGCTGGTAGTTGTAACTTGTGGCATGCCACATTCAAATATTTGTACAATCATCCACACATTTTTAGACTGCTCTTATGTTTTATACATTTGTTTAGTTGATTTAGTTTACCAGTTTCCTTTACAGTTGTCTGTAATTGAAACGTGATGATGCATGCTATGATTAGTGGTGCAGTTGATTCTTTATTTATTTAAAATAGGAAGGGTTAAATCTTTCTAAATGGATATTGAAGCAGGCAATAGCAACTTCTTTAGTGCATTTGGCTCATTTAGAACAGCTTTAAATTGAAAGTTATATGATAGCGCATTAAAACTATAGCAGGGGAGTGTATTTTTTTTAATCATAATAAAAAACTTTCTTCTTTTAATTCCTTAACTTGTTTCCTTAAGGCATTGGTTAGCATTTACTACCCACGTTTCTTAAATTGATGAAATTTACTGCTTGGCTACATGATACTAGGTGTGAAGATGACTCCCTTCCAAATATAAGATGGGTCCTTGACCTTGCAAAAGCTGCTGTATTAAGGCACGGGGTGCGAGGACTTGTAATTGATCCTTATAATGAGCTCGATCATCAGCGGCCTCCAAACCAGTAATTCTCTTAAAAGAACTTATTCTAAATTTGGATTTTCTGAGTTGTATTAGAACTCTTTAGAATGCTGGGACTTACTGGAGATTCCTTTCAATATGAATATGTATTAGAGAAGTACAAGAGAAATTATATTTGAATGTTGTGTATTGTATATCAGAGGCGTGCATTTTATTTATAATAAAATTAAGGGATACATCATAAATAAGTCCCCCTCCAAGAACATGATGTGTTACAAATCATTCTCTGTTGCTAAGCTGCCTTTATTGTTGTCTAGATAATGGATGATGGTTAGTTGAGATTAATGTAGTTGTTGCAAAAACTTGCAGGACCGAAACAGAATATGTGAGTCAGATGCTTACCTTAATCAAACGCTTTGCACAACATCATGGATGCCATGTTTGGTTTGTAGCACATCCTAGGCAGGTTGGTAACATAAACAGCTTTGGTTTCATCTGTTGTCATTTTACTCTTTCTGATATTCTTTCTTCTCATCTCATAGCTGCATAATTGGGTTGGGGATCCTCCCAATCTCTATGATATAAGTGGAAGTGCACACTTCATAAATAAGTGTGACAATGGAATTGTTATTCACCGAAATCGGGATCCTGAAGCTGGACCTATGGATCAAGTACAGGTGAGTGATTGCAGCACATTGTACTTATTTTGGTATCTTACTAAGTAAAAAATACTGACTTGGGCTTGTCTCAGGTTTGTGTTCGAAAGGTACGCAACAAGGTGGCAGGGACAATAGGTGAAGCCACATTGTTGTATAATAGGTAAATATATTTTTGCCTTGACTATTGTGCTAAAATGCTAGTTTCCTTACACTGCAGTAGATGATCAGGGATTATGATGAAACTTATCTTCTCACAAACCCTTCAGACTGTGCTACCAAAATGAACCACTCAAAAATAGATAGAAAATTTATAGTGAGAAAAGCCAATGACTTCATTGCACTGTAAATAATTTTCTTCTGTTTGGCATAAACTTCAGTACGCATGGTAACTCATTTTCTGTGGCAAATGGCAGGGTAACCGGTGAATACACACCAACAGATAACAAGAGACCAACTGATAGAAGGAAATAACAGTGAGACAAATCATCATTTTTCAGTAGGCTTGTACAGTGGTCGACAACAACTACGTCCTAAAATGAAATTAACTTCTGATACTAGGATTGTGTCTAAAACATGGCCAATAGTGTCTTCATTGGGGTGCCAAAGGGTTAGATTGAATCTTAGCATGGGTTGTGAAAATTGATTGTATAATATCATTGTTTTGGCTTTCATTATTTGAAGATCTTGAATCCTGTAGCTGTCCTCTTATACGTGTTAGG
>Ga0209589_1006095_pt1 | contig 20132 bp, 3 predicted proteins | sample CowpeawhiteBW_FD_187525 | JGI IMG/M metagenome (GOLD analysis project Ga0209589, IMG submission 187525) | Root nodule microbial communities of legume samples collected from California USA - Cow pea white BW (SPAdes) (version 2) | ecosystem: Host-associated > Plants > Roots > Nodule | place: USA... | reverse complement strand
TTTTTTTTTTTTTTTTTTATTTTTTTATTATTTTTTTTTTTTTTTATCAACTAGTGATTTGTTGGAGTTTTAGAGGAAGATGGTGTTAGTATTTGTATTTTTGTAAGTATACACAATTCAAAATTACTCATGTTTTTCTTGAAAGAAATCATCATGATATCATAAGTTTGTTAATTTATCTTTGATTCATAAAAAAAAATATAAGTGATCTAATTTTAAGTTCTATATTTATTTATATTTTTTTTTACAATAAGTATAGCTTGTCTATGTTTCATAAAATGTAATTTTTATAATGAGTTTGGCATGGTCTTCATTATTTTTGTATTATTTTATTTTACTTTTAATAATTTTTCATGTAATGACAAATGATCGATGAGAGTTGACAAAAAATTGATAAATGTTGGAGTGTGAGATGTAAAAATTCATGTCTAACATAACTTTATTTGAAAAAGATACATGATTTAATATTTTAAAAATATATTCATCTAGTAGAATAAATTGAATATATACTACTATTATTATTAGTACTATTTAATGATATTGTCAAGGTTGGATTGAGTTTAAGAATCAATAATCTTCACCATTGGATCATGGAAAATTGGGTTGAACTCAACCAAATTTTTTTATATTGAATTTGGATTATCCTACTCAATATAAATTTCCATTAAAATAATATCAGTCTCTCTATAACTAACCTTTTTAAATTAAATGGTAAAATAATATAATTTTTCCGTATTTATAATTAAGTAGGTTAAGGGATTATTATTTTCTGCTTTTAAAAGATAAAATATCACTAAAAAAAGTAAATATGTATTTATAAAATTTAAGTCATATCAATAAAAATAATTTAACTTTTTAGATAGCTTTGATATATGATTTAAGTTTAAATAACTTTTGTGTGGTTCGTTAAATAAAATTTTTGTATATGGTACTTTATAATTTATTTTGTTGGTTGGATTGTTATAGTTTACTCACACCTGTTAAGTGATGATCCATCTATTAAATAAGTAAGACTAATAGATGCATTTTTTTACTTGAGGTTCCCAATATTTTTGTTTTGTTTTACTTATGGTCCCTGCATTTATTAAATAAGTTCCTTAGTAATTCTTTTTTATTTTGGTCCTGCATTTATTTGTATCTTTTAAACAATGAGTTAGTTGTTAAATGATTGTATTAGGATGCATAATAATATTTTAATCAATTTTTTTAATTTATTTTTAACCTATCATTTTCATTATTTTTAGATGATATATTTTTATTTGTTTTTTTAATGCGATATGATAATCTAATAGTAATGAAAACAATAAATTAAAAGTCAGTTAAAAAAATGAATTAAAATATCATTGTCTTATTATAATTTTATTGTTTTACATGAATATGATTAGCATTTTACTAACAACATGAATTTTACTAATTATTATTTTTAATAGGGGCAATGTTTAATATTTTTCTTTTAAAAATAAAATAGGTAAATTACTTTTATATACAACTGTTTTCTTCGAGACAATTAGTGTGGTCTCGTGAAGAAGCCCAACTTAAATTGGGCCAAACTTAAAACCTATTCGGCTTACGACTCCTAACGTAAGCCTTTGCTGTCGCAGCCTAGGGTTTATAAGCGACGCGTTCTCTAACGTTAAACATTTTTTCTGCTTCTGAAAACACTGTCGCGTCGTCACCATGGTTCGTTCTGCAACTGGGATTTCACACTCTTTTTGTTCTTTGCATTCGTTTTTTTGATTTTTACGTTGTGGTTTTTGTATTTTCAGCCGCAAGGAGATTACATAGAACGTCACAGAAGAGACTATGGCTACCGTCTCGATCACTTCGAGCGTAAGCGCAAGAAAGAGGCGCGTCAAGTTCACAAGCGCTCTGCAATGGCCCAGAAGGTTGCCTTCACTTTTGCTCTGTTTTTTTTTTTCTTTTCTAAATACAAGATAAACTTAATTGACTATGCTAACTGTAACGTAGTTGTATTGCCATGACTCGTGATTCAATTTAATCTTTGTATTTTTGTTAATTCCAATTGAACAGGCTCTGGGTATCAAGGGAAAAATGATTGCCAAGAAAAATTACGCTGAAAAGGCTCAGTTGAAGAAGACGTGAGTTTTGTTTTGTTTTATTTTCCAAATTTATTGTGTTTTAGCTTCTGTTTTTCCTCCTTATATGTTCTGTGTTAGCTTTTATGGTCTTTATCTTTAGGGGTGTTCGTGATCGGGGTGATATTTTCATTATTGGTATTTTGTATTAGTTTTGATGCCAGAGTTACTTGTGGTTGATTTCTTATATCTTGATTGTTCTTAAATGGAGTTGATCAATACTAGTTATTAGTTGATGTCAAATAATTGGATTAGGATAGTATTTTTTCATCTCTGGATTTGTCTCTGGAGTGTGAGATTAATGAGATACATTTCTAGTTACATAATTGTTCTGTGTCAACAGTTTGGCTATGCATGAAGAGTCAAAATCTAGGCGCAAGACTGATGATAATGTCCAGGATGGAGCTGTCCCTGCGTATCTTCTGGATCGTGATAACACGACCAGGGCAAAGGCATGTTCATGTCTTGAAAAGATTGTTTTGTGTTTTGCTTTGTAAGTTTTGCAAGTAATCTTATGGATTTCTATTTTTAGGTTCTTAGCAACACCATTAAGCAAAAAAGGAAAGAGAAGGCTGGCAAATGGGATGTTCCTCTACCTAAGGTGAATTGCCATTGATACTTCTTTGATTTTCTGTGGATAGAAAGGGCGTTCTTGGGTGGTAATTAAACAAATGTATTATTTCTCATTTCTTCAGGTACGTCCCGTGGCTGAAGATGAGATGTTCAAAGTAGTCCGGACTGGAAAAAGAAAGAGTAAGTAACTGAGTATTTACATTACACTTTCCTTGGTTATTCAGTCAAGTATTTAGCTGGCCAAAGTTAATTGTTGACTTCACTTTTCAATTTCAAGTACTAGTTACATTACATTGCATGATTATCCATTCGGCATCTTAACGCAAGTCATGCTTATTTGCAATTATTTCTTGTTGGCTTTCCTTCCTTGGTTGATTATGGACACAGACAAACAATCCCTATATCTTTGCTTGAGTAGGTTGGGATGTTTGTGTTGTTGGTTGCTAAGTCTAATAAGTCAAAACACTAACTCTTAAATCATGCTAGTCTACTTGTATTATTGAATAATCTGGAATTCTTGTTGTTTGTGAATGTGCCTTACTCGTTGTTCACTGTAAGCACTTCAGCAGTATTAGACAAAACGTACACATATCATTCCTAGAAAAACACTTGATAGTTTGTGGCTCTCCATTTTTCAGCCAAGCAATGGAAGAGGATGGTTACAAAAGCTACGTTTGTTGGACCTGGTTTTACCAGAAAGCCTCCAAAGTACGAACGATTCATTCGTCCTACAGGACTGCGGTTCACTAAAGCTCATGTGACGCATCCAGAGCTTAAATGCACGTTCAATCTAGAAATAATTGGAGTCAAGAAGAACCCCAATGGCCCTATGTACACCTCTCTTGGCGTCATGACCAAGGGAACTATAATTGAGGTATTTATATTTTTCATACTCACAATTATATAAGCATTTGAGATGTTCCTAACTTCCTTCTTTTTTTTCCTGATATATAATATAACTGTAATATGAAGCATGACCAAAATTTGTTGCTTATTTCTTTGCACATTGCAATTTCAGGTGAATGTCAGTGAACTTGGTCTTGTCACTCCTGCTGGGAAAGTTGTGTGGGGTAAGATTATTTGTCAATCATTGACTGAAATTTTAACTGAAATCAATGTGCTGAAATCTTGTTTGCCCGGATGCAGGTAAATATGCTCAGGTCACAAATAACCCAGAAAATGATGGTTGTATAAATGCTGTGTTGCTTGTGTAAGGCCATAGCAGGGAACAGTGTTCCAACTAGATTTCAAAGGCAGTGGTCAACACCCTCTCCAATAATTTTTTTGGTCGCCAACCCCAATCTTGAAAGTAATCTGAGAAAATTGTGAAGTATTTTTGTTTTCTGAGTGGACTACTAGCAGGAGGTTTCTGTAATTCATTTGTTTGAATAGCCGCATGCAAAAAGATCTAATCTAGCGCATGATGTTTAAGGTTAACCTATCATTGTTCAAGAGATAGAAAAAGAAGTCACAAATTTGTATAGTACATTTTGTATGTTATGGTTGAAATATTATGTCCTACCAACGAACCAGTTCAACCACTACCACCAATATTAACATAAAATTAATTTGGACTTGATCTTATTTCAGTTCAAAAGAAAATAATTAGAGATTAAAAATTATAAAATCTGTTTAAATTAGAAGCGAATAAAAGTGTTTTTTTTGCATCACATTGTTTTATTTTATTTAATTTTCAAGTCAATCTTGTGACATTTTTTTAATTAAATTCAAGTTAAAAGTAAATTCTTCGCCTTTAAAACTTATTTTAAATCGGTAACTGAATTTGTTAGACTAACTACAAATAATATATAAAACTTATTTCCAAAGTTGCATTTTATAGAGTACCATTTTTTTTGTTATGCATAATTTTTGAAGTGGTACTGAAATTTAAGATGAGCTATATTCATATATATTGCCTCCCATCACCATATATGTCCTAATTATATATATTTGAGACACAAAAGACAAGTTAAACCAGCAAAATAATGTGTCCAAATCCATAATACCATTTAATTAAGTTTTTTATCTTAGCCAAATATTTGAACACAGACAATGCTTGATCACTGAGTGACAAGTTGAGGAGATTGATGAGCAAGGTTCATTGGCATTTGGGATTCAACCACCTGCAGAAAGCCAGTGGCCAATCTTCTTGTTAACTCTTCAACAGGCACCTTCACCACATCACCCCTCATTCCAATGTCCGTAGCATACCTACTGGCACAGTACACTCCAACAGCAGTCACTGCCATTCCATATACGTTGGTAGTAACCATTCGTAGAGGCGAGGATAGAACAGCAGCAAGAGGACCCCCTATGATGGAAATGGCTTGGCCACTTTGTCCAATTCTTCCTTGCTCAGCAACAAGGAGTTCAGTTTTGCAATAGATAGCAAAGTCTTCACAGTTGTTTTTGAAAACATTATAGCATCCAAAGCCATTTTCAAGCAGATGTTTTGCCCGGTGGACGACGACATCATCTTCGTCGGAGACTGCAAGAGTACACGTTCCGCCGCGAGCTTTTGCGAGGAAGAGGGCAGGGGAGACGGCGTACTCAAACCGATACAGGACGCCGCCGGCCAGGAAGCAGTTCAGGCAGGAGGAGACAACACCGTGTTCCTCTTGGGGTGCTGTACATGTTGGACAACTTTCTCTAGGCCTGGCTGGTCCTGAACTAACGAGGAGAAGATCTAGTGCAGTACCAGTACCTACTTCTTGCCCACGCCTGGTGAAGTGAATGACTTTGTCATCACCCACATAAATGCCTGCCATTAATTCAGACACACAACAAGAGAATCCGTCATCATCACACACACTTTGATTTTTAAATGAAAGATAACTCAATCTTAGTATTTCTTTGTTGTGTATGTGAATTAGTTTGATGATTAGTGCGACTCTCACAATAGCACAATGGAAAGGAGGAGGGAAAGTGTAAGAGTTATAGGTGGATTGTCCAACCATACACCATACATAAATCATCAAACAGATATTTAGAACACCGGTGTAAGACAGAACTATCATATAAATTATAATAACACCATTGCAAGTAGGATTGCATTGGCTACATGGCTCCCAATTCTTTCACTAAACTTAAGGTTTATGCACTGATTGTTAATGATAGAATGGTATTTAATGTAAGAGCATTGTCCAACACCCATATACCTTCAAAATTGTATCTCCATCATTAACATCAGTTCTATCTAATGCTACAATCTTCTTCACCTTACTCTTTCATCATATAGTTTTCAATGTCCGTGACCGTGACAGTAAAATGAATAGTTTTGTCGAATATTTAATCCCATGGACAAGTACAGACAAAAATAATCATATAGTGAAGATGGAGTTCTCTCTAATACAGCACCAATTGAGTTATCTTTCTGTTCCGCTACTGTTCTATTTCCTACATTCTAGGTGAAAAAAAAGGGAAGTACCAATATAGGGCAAAGACAATTTCCATTATTTTTCAAAGTTTAAAATCCACACAGCTGAAGGTGAAAACCCCCTTTCATGTCAATGGTCTCATCAAAAACTTCACTATATGCCTAAATCAGCAAAAATAATAATTATAACATATTTTACTCCACGAATCTCCTTACGTATAAGCCTAAAGCAATCTAAATCATGAAAAACTTCGAAAATCTTCTTAATTTTCCATTGAACAAAACAACAAAACAGAAAAGTGAAGAGGGAGAACCGTGATGAGCATAAATGTACGCAGTCCTCCAAGAGTAGATATGATCCCCTGGTTTCAGGCTCTCTCTAGTTACTCTGCATCCACAGTTTCAAATTTCAATTCAACAAATTTTCCGATTTTGTTTTCTTTTCAGGCAACAACAGAGGCGGAATAAAAAAGAAACCTTAAAAGCACCCAATTGAAGCAACGTAGTAGAAATCGAAATTAAGCGTACCTGTTCGACAGAAGCCCCATGACCGTTACCGTTGTTCCCTTTCCGAGCAGAAGGGGGGAGGCTTCGATTCTTATCCTTAATACTGAGAAACTGAAGAAACAGATGAGGGTGCAATGACGATTGTGCCCTTCGGCGATAGCTTCGCCGTTAAGGAATATGATGGTGGAAATGGCGTTGAAGACGCTGAGTTAAAACATGAAACGAATCGTGGCAACGCGCTGTTGCAATATGATGCTTTCATTTTTTGGAACTTGTACACGTGTGTAGTGGTGGAAAACATTGAGATCAGCAACACGTGCCAACTTGCGCTTTGCGTAAGGTCCAGTAAGGTGGGCTTTAAGTATGGGTTTGTCAGCCCAATATCACGCAAATCAACGATGACAACATGAAGAACTGAAAGTGATAAGATAAATTTTGTGAAAAAGATTTAAGTAATTTAATATATATATATATATATATATATGTATTTTTTTTTTCAAATCTAAACAAATTTTATTTGTCTTTTAATATTTTGTAACCCATAATAATTAAATTGTTTACTAAAAGTGCCATGTCTGAGTAGTTAATTGATGTGTGTAACACTTGACAATGACATTGAATATATTGATAATTTATCAATGTAGTGCAATTTCAAAATAAAAAATGTTTTTTGAAAAATTTATAAAGGTAAATAAGTCACGTCTGTACGATGTGATTTCATTGTGAAAGAAAAAATGTTAATGGACACAGTTGACTTGACTTTAGCTATAATTAATTATTATTAAAATCTATGTTGACAAAATAATTAAAGCATAAAATCCTCTGAAATGATTAAATTTGATAAATTGATTATTAATGTTATTTATTTATGTTATTCATAATTAAATTTTAAAAATCAAATAATTATTCTATTAAATTTAACTATACATATTTTAAATCTGTTCAATTTAAAATAATCATATAATTAAATTTAAACAGAATAATTATACGACTTTCAAAATTTGCGATTAATATAAATAAATAACATTGATAGCCAATTTGTTAATTTTCATAAAGTAATTATTGGATTTTCAAATTTAATAATGACTAATGAAAATAAATAATATCAGTGACTAGTTTGTCAATTTAAGAGTATTTTGTAGTTTGATTTTTGTTTTGCCAATACAATATATTTCAACGATAATTAATTAAAACACAATTCCTATTAGTCGTGTCATCCATTAACGATTTTTTTCTCGTTATATTTGGCTTTTTCGTGACTATTTCTGTCGGTGTCTTATGGAAAATAAGAACTGTATATAGTATATTGGTTTTAGGTCATAATTCTTAACTCTTTATCAATAGTTTCAATCCAATAAGATTTATTTTGTAATATTAGAAAACACACTTTTGGTAATATGATTTTCATGAAACTCTTATATAATAATCAATGAAAACATATAATTAATTTATTATCGTTGGATATTGATTATGTATGACTAGTTAGTTGGTATATGTAGTCTTTAAAATCGAGTTTTTTCAAGAAAAATAGAAAATATAATTAGTTTTTTTTTTTTTGGATAAATCATAATTGGATTAATCAATATAAATTCTCTTGTATAATTTATTTAAGTTTTTGTTTTTTTAAGGATTAAATATGTTTTTGGTCCCTCATGTATTAGTGAATTTTGGAATTAGTCATTCTTCAAAACTTTATACCAATTTAGTCCTTCATTTTTAGAAATACATGGATTTAGTCATTCTTACCAAATTTTGTTAAGTTTATTTGACTTTTGAAACCCATTTTATGATAATATTTGAGTTAATATTGAAGCGAAAATGTGTCAAATGATATAAACAATTCAAATACTATCATGAAATGCGCTTGAAACGCCAGATAAACTTAATAAATTTTGGTTAAAAGAACTAAATTTACGCATTTTTAAAGATGAAAGACTAAATTGGTCAAATTTTTTGAAGAGGGACTAATTTCAAATTTCACTGAAACTTGAAGGACAAAAAACATATTTAACCATTTTTTAGTTAGTATGTTAGTTAATTTAAGTTCTTAAAAAATATTATTTCAATCTATTGTATTTTCAAACCAAGTAATGAGCTTATTCAAATATACTCATTCATACCCTTTATGCTTTTGAGAAAAAGGTGAAAGTGAGAAATGATTTTGTTATGGGTTTCTGGAAAGATATAGTGTGAAGTATGTAGGATACCATTGCCCTAACATGTATGTGGGAATCTCATCATTGAACAACAAAAACACAAACAATGATAGGAGTAATAGAGGGCCCATTTCCCTTCTCAATTATTGTTTCAAAATTTAGCAACTTGATTCATGGCCCAACCATACAATTCTCTATGTTTTTTGCTCATTCTCCATCACATACATACAATTGCCCATTTATATTGCTTTTGTACCAAACCCTCTATACTTAATGCATTTTCTTTAGTTGTGCATCACTTTAAAAAATTAATCTATCAATCACCAAGATATTGCTAAGCAATGTTTATCCAAAAAACATTAGCTTGCAATAGAGTTAGAAGGAGAAACTAATTTTTTTCTAAAGAGTTCATATACATGTTTAAATGTATTTTTAGTCTCTAAATTTGGACTCAATTAGAATTTGTTCATATTCTAAACTTTAATATATTTTAGTTCTCAAACTTTAAAAATAAATAAATAAAAATCGATGTTATTATTACTTTTTATGTATTAAATGATATTCTAAATTTATATTTGAGTTGTAACGTGTATCAAATGGTGTAAATTACTTAATTGTTGACCTAAAATATCATTTGACACATGCACAAAATTTGACGTAATTAGATTAGAAAGGTTACATTCATTCATTTTTAAAATTTAAAAATCAAACTTTATCGAAATTTGAAAAGTTAATTGCATGACAAGAATTACAGAAAAGACCTTTTTTTCGTGTATAAATATAATTCTTTTTAAATTATTTTATTTTTCAAATTTATGCAATTACGTGGATTATACCTATGTGAAGAAATACCCAAGAGTTTTCATTGGTTAACAATGTAAGGTCTAATAAGCAATCTTGAGTTGGTACAAAAAATATATCTTCCTAAAATGATTTGCTTCCTTCAAATGAAAAAGAAATGGGAATTTACATGATCGTGATAGTGAAGTAGCTAGGAAATAGAAAGAAATGATTATAAATATATTATTTAAGCTGGACATGGATTTGTCTATACTTTCTGAGGCACTATTCCACAAAACCTTAGTTTATTATACACATATGAAAGATGCTGCAAATCCATGTATAAAATAAAACACATAAATAAATAAAAAAACAGCAAGTGTTCAATTTTAATATTGGGATTTTAGTCAATTCTCCACCAAAATTCACCAACATGAAACCCGTTAAAAGCCTTTTTGTTTATTGGTTTCATCATGCTTGGAGATATGTTTACCATAATCCAATGACATAAAGCAAACTACTCAAGTATCTTTCATGAAACCCTAATTTTGATCTTCAATTGTAATATGATTTTACGATACACTTAAAATATTAATTGATGTTATAGTGTTGTCTATCTTTACATTATAATATACTCTCCCATTACCTAGTTCATAACATCTTCAATGTTGTCACCATCTAACCCTTTTATAAATTAGCAATGTTTGACACTAATTGTCTTTGTCTTTAGCAAGAATTAAAAATTTGGAGAATGTGGAAATTAACAAACATTGTAGCATAAAGTAGTTTGGAGTTGGAATAGTTAGGCAACTCCTTCTCTCTTTGTCTCTCTCTCTATGTTTTTTTTTTCCCTCTTGGTGGTGGTGATAACTTTTGTTAGTGAAGTTCAACTTTCTAAAAGATCAAAAGAAATAGGTTATATGATGGGGTGGTGGGGTTCCATGAAAAATGTCAGCATTAACTGTTAACCCTAGAAAACACATGTCCTTATCTTATTATCTCACCAAGAAAAGAAAGAAAAGAAAAGAAAAAAAGAGAGAAAAATAAAGATACCGAAAAAAAAAGAGAGATGTCAATTAGAAATTGCCAAACTGGCCTAGGGTCTGGAGCCTAACTCGAGAACAGTTGGTAGAAAATAAATAAAAAGTTATTTTTGTGTTTTAATTACAATTGTCAAATAAGTTTATCGACCGGTTCAGCTTGACCCACCATAAATTGATCATTTAGTGAGTTAATTTAACTTGGTTCACTTATTAACGAGTCAAACAAATTTAAACCCGGTTCGGCCCATCACGAGTTGGTGGATTAAACGAGTTGACTCTTGGGTTCACTTAATTAAAAAAAGATATTTTTTTTATTTTGTTCAGTCAAAACTAAATTATAATTTTAATTAAAATGTAAATAAATTTTTATACAATCCAAATGCAAACAAAAATAAAAAAAAAACTACGAATTATCTTTGTGTTGACTAAAAAAATAACCTAACCAGACCTAAATGCAAAGTCCAACTTAACAAAAAACATTTGTGTGACCTTTTATTTGCGAGTTGGTGAACCAAGCCGACTCCCCATGAGTTCAATCCGGGTGAGCCGGGTTCTAGGTGAGCCGGATCAAAAATCAATCCGTATTGAAATTTGTAAAAAAATTTCAACCCAACCAATCCGAACCCATGGCTGGCCAAGTTGACTCACGAGTTTCAACCCATTTTGATAATTGTAGTTTCAATTACATGTATTAATTGTTAAACTTTTACATTATACATTATAATTACTCTTGACTTCTACAGGCTAAGTTTATTATTTTAATTTTTACATTATTTCATTTTTAAACTAAAAAAATATATATTAATTTTAAATATTTCTGTAATACTGTTCAATGCCACACTGATAGTTAATAAATTGGATCTTGACGTGAATAATCCATGGCCAGATTTTACTTGCTAGTGGATTATGTTTATAAAAAAATATGACATAAAAAACAACATGAAGGTGCCCAAAAATGACAATAACTATTTCCACCTTGTGACAGGCCCAGTGTTTGGTAGCAACAGAACAGAAGAAGGATAATGGAAATGGAATCTCTCAACAACTGTTGCAGTGCAAACCTAACTTAATTCTCCAATTACAACCTATAATCATATGTCTGTTGACACAATTACAAGTTTCAACAACCGAATTATGGATTTAATATTGTAATAACTACATTATTTAATATACCTACTTTGAAATCTTCATTAATTGCCTTCACAATATCTTTTTTTATATATAAATGAAGAATTTATAGGGCACTTTTGAACCAAGCAAGTAATAAGCTATAATAAGTAACCGAAAATCATAATCTCCACCTCACGTTTTGAAAATCAATAGAAAATTATTTGCAATTGGAGGACTCACAAATTATGTTGCAAACCATACAATTAAACATTACACGTAAGGAATATATGAAAATTATTAAAAACTTTGTTAGAAACTAAAATTTTTATATCATATAGAATGTTAACTATAAAGTGTTAGAAATTATGACTTTTATATCACAGAATTTTATATCTCTTAGTTATGTTGTATCTAACACTTTCACACATCATAACAATGGACAAATTTGATTTAAAATCAATTTTAATGTTAGTGAAACTAATAAGTAACTTGCTCGTTTGTAAAGAGTTTGAGTTACATTTTTCTTGATGTTTATAAAATTATGCTCTCATCTTGTTTTATTACAATATTAAGAACTTACTTGCAATGTGTTGTACAGACCCTTTAAGATACAACAACAAATTTTGGATAATACAAATGAACTCAAAACTAGTAAACAAGTTTGTAAGACCATAGAATAAAAAATATAAGAGAAAATAGGAGAATGACTTTAGAAGAGAGGAAAGACATCTATTTATAGGAAGGAAATATTTCTTCCACACGAACACAAGTTCCACACTCTCAAAAGTGTATATGTTAGCAATTTATTAATCACAATGCATCCCTATAATTCTTGTTATTATTACTAAGGTCATGCACATGTTTATTATTCATGAGTGCTTTAGAGATTTTGTCAAAATATCATGCAGGCAGCCCCACTCAACATTTATATAAATGATTTCATAAGTATATGATGTAAATCATGCACAATCCCTAAGAGATATGAAAATTATTTAAAAACTGAAATTCTCATAACACATAGAATTTTAAATACAAAGTTTAACTTCAATGGCATTGTATCCAACACTTTCTCACATTATAAGAATGGACAAATTTGATTTATAAACAATTTTAGAGCTACCAAAAATAACAAGTGACATTTTTACCTATACGAACTCTAGTCTTTATATTTTTTTACTGAATTAAGTTCTTATCTTTAAAAAAAGACTTATTTGAGTTATTATTTAAAAAAAGAAACTCAACGTGACCTCTTATGTTGAATTGGTGTCAACACCATTTAGAAGTGTCATGTGTAAAAATATGAGTCTGCAATATGTCAAAATCAAAGAGATTTTAAAGTAGACAATGACTCATATTTTAACACGTAGTAAACCTAGACTTGAACTTGTGAAACTTTCAAAAGATATTAACACCAATTTAACGGAAGATATTATATTGAGTCTTTTTACAAAATAAGAACTCAATTGGATCAAAAATAAATATAGAAAACAACATGAATCAACAGTTTAGATATATGAACACATTTGTAATTGAAAAAAACAAGGTAATAAGTTAGTTGAATGTTTTTTTTTTTGATAATCTTTTATGAGATTAATATTTTCTAATGTAAGAGAATTAAAAAGTAAGAAAAAGTCAATAGATAAAGGATAAAGATAGTTTAACCCACTTTTTTTGACTCACTTTTAACCCATTCCTTCAATTACCATTAGATCATTTATTTTGATTCTTTCAAGTGATGTGATGTAATGATTTAATGGTTATTAAAATGGTAAATTAAAAGTAAATAAAAAAAATGGGTTAAAATATTATTGTTTATAGATAAAAGACATAATCTGTAAGTATATTATAAAAAAGTTAACATAAAATTTTATCAATATATAAGACGAATGTGAGGTACAATAAAAAAATGATAACAATAAAAATACATTAAAAAAACTTTCAAAACACAAAAAGAGTTTGTATTAGTAAAAAAAATGTTCGAAAGCGAGTAACAACTTGAATTAGGGAAGAAATCAATATAAATGTTGTGATGTTAAATATGTATTCCTTATATTATCTCCAAGTTAATTCACTCTATTACACTCAATACTATTTTATGGAAAATTTCAATGTGAAAAATGTTAGCAATATAGTTGTTTAACACACTCATTTAAATATATTGTTTTGTAGTCAAAATCTATTGAAAATCATAAAAGTTAACGAGTTTTACCTCTCTTTAATGGCTTTTTAGTTTTATATTTTAAATAAATTTCAATTAATTATAAAATATGTATTACTAATTCAGCATATCGATTTTCGTAATAGAATAACAATATTAGATCCTAACACTTACCACATTGAAGAAAAAGAAAAGAGTAAAAGACAAAAAGAAAAGAGGGGGCAGTTAGTCAGAGACACGTGTTTAATAATGGAAACCGACACGGACAAGTTTATGGATATACCCGCATTTATTCATTTATTTATTTCAAGAGAAACATAAAAAAAAAAAAAATTCGTGAAATTTTATTCTTCCATAACGTTATCTTTTTGTAAGCCTAAAATCTTAAATGATATATATACAAATGAAATTTATTCAAATAAATTTTAACGATTAAAATTATAACAGAGAGATAAGAGACTTTAATATTAATAGTAGTACTTCAAATTTGATAATAAAATAATGCTATTTTAGCATTTTGAAAAATTAAAAAAATTGGAAATAAAAGTATATTTATTATTTAATATTTAATTAGAAGTTTGTTTTAGTACGTAATATTAAAAAAAATTATTTATGTACACCTTTTCTTGTAATATAGTAAAATATTTTTAAAAATAAAAAAGTTTAAAGCGAATAATACTTTGAATAATAATTTACTCTGTCTACAGGCATTAAAGATGTTTGAAATATTATACTCGTTGATTTATGAACATTTATTTCATACTCATAATTTATTTTTGTTTTAAAAATAAATGAGAAAAGAAAAAGAAGTTACCCACAGAGCCATCTCTCTTGGGATTGGTTACTTTATTGACTTCTGCGTCGCACGTGGGACCCTTCTTTCGCTATACACGCTTCACACGAACTCAAAGGATCCCACGGTGGGTCCCACCTCGGAGAAAAATTTAAAAGGACACGAATCTTCCTGAGGGCGCAGGGGTCTATCGGGTTGACGCGTGTACAGTACCAGTGGGCCCCACTTTCTCCCACAACTGTCCAAACAACCTTCCATCCAATTTTCTTTTAAGAAAATTATTTAATAATATTTTAATGTCATGCGTAGGAGAAGGGTTGGCACGTGGGGTCCATGGCGTAGGACCCCTTGCCCTTATCGCTGCCTAACCCGCTCACTGGCCCCCCCAACTGCTTTGTATTTTGTGGCACTTTTTTCTTTTTTTTTTCAACAGGATATTTATGTGAAATATTTATCAACTGTCTCAATAATTATATTAAATAAAATTTAGTTTGTCGTTTATTAATAATCTTTTATCTAATTACAGCTTTTGTTCACAATGTTTCAATAGTTGGGTGGATCTAATGCCAACCAAATCAACATGTTTATGTCTTATAATTTATTTACAATAAAAATGATTTTTTAGAAAATGATTTATCCCTACTCGTATTAACTTAGATAAATGTACGTCTTAAGAGAAAAATATATTTTAAATTGTTTTTGATGTCGACTCTCAAAAATATGTGTTAATATTAGAAAAATGTTATAATCTGATCCAAGTTGATACAGTAATATCACTAGAAATAATAATTAATTTAAAAGATATTGTTCGTTTTGTAACATAAAGTTTCATCAAAATTTTGTCTTTACAATACACTTTAATCAAAAGTAAAAGAAAAAAATAATATTTAAATTATATTTTACTTCGACTCTTAAATACTGTAAAACTTATTAAATGTACCTGAAAAAAAATTATAATTTATCTTTTAAACCTCCTTTTAATCATTCAATCCACGTATAAGGTATGGTTTATTTTAAAATTTAGATTTACCGTTATAGTTTTATTATTAATAAGGGTATGGTAAGATTGAATAAGAGAAATATATTTTAAATAGACCTCGACTTCCACTATTAGAGAGATATCAGAACGAATTCTAATTAGATAAAACTAAATTATTATAATATTCACGTATTAAAGTATTTTACTATAATCGCCAATTAAAAACTAATTTAAAAATGTTAATTATTTAAGTATGTTCTTTGATTTCTCGGATAATTATAATATTATATATATATATATAAATATATATATATAATAGTTAAAAGAACACGAGTTTGCCGTGTGTCTCGCCACATTTCTAACGTCCGTGATTTGAGAATAACAACGGAGTCCGGTCCACGGAATTTTGCCACATCACTTTTCCTTTCGTTTGAAAATTATAAATTACCTCTTAAATGTTTTAAAATTATGTTAATAAATCTTTTGAATAATAGAGAGTGAAGATCACGGACAATTAAATTTAAATTATGTAGGATGATATTGTAATAGAAAGTTCTCTCAAAACCCCGTTCTTTGATTTCTCGGATAATTGACAGAGGACAAATTTTACAATTTTCTTGAAATGGTGTGGAACTTCCGATGAAAAATATATTACCACAGTTAGGCCAAAAATTTGTAGTTAAACTGAAAATTCAAAATTTTAACATTTAAAATTTTCCTTTCTAAAATTTAGAACTTTGATAATTGTATTAAGATTTTAATAATTTTGTTTTAAACTTAAAGAATTGATATATATATATATATATATATATATATATATATATATATATATATATATTATTCTATTATTAAAAGAAAGTCATTAATATGTTATTTTTCTTTTCAAATAATTTCAAGTATAATTTCTGTAAATTGTATAGACATTTTAGACTTGATAATTAATAACAATAATATTTCAAACTTAAATTTGTTGAAATTGAAATTTTATCTAAATTATATTGAAAAATGACGTCTCAAAAGATTGAAGATGAAAAATATATTTAAATTATCTTTAATTTCGTCTTTTAAATAATATGAAATTATTAAATGTATAAGAACAAACTTTTAAGCAGAGGGCCAAGAAAAAAAATTTATACTCCACTTCATAAACATTTGGACAAAATCTAATAAAAATAAGATGTATAGATTTGTACATTTAATTTTTGGTGGATCGAGTAATTTTGTTATTATTATTTATTGTAACAAACATATTTACTACTTTTAGGTTTAATCAAGAGAGTAGTATTTAATAATGTGATGAATCAAAAATTTGTAAATATTTCTTTTGGAAGATATGCCTATTTTAATACTTATACCGTGCTTTGAACATTACTGTTGAAAAAAATATGTTGGAGAAGAAAAAAATCTCTGTAGAATAGGAAAAATAAATTTGTATATTGTATTATTTGTTTGTAAATTATAAAGGTGAACTTTTATGGACTCATTGTAAATAATCAAAATTGGAGGAAAGAAAGACATATAATATAAGATTATGATTACAACTTGACCAAATCAAAATGATTAAAAAAAAAATAGTATAAGGCATGAAAATAAAACTTACAGACATTTTGAAATTAGAATACGTATATAAAGTGTTATAATTATTGTGTTTTATAGTTTTTATTCACTCACCAAATGTCATTAAATTAATGCACAAAAAAACATCATTATTTACCTATATCTTTACTTTTCAGGATTTTTTTTATGTAAATCATTTGACTTGTTACTAACAATTATGATGATTATGGTGAAGGAATGGTGATTACTAACAATTTGAAATTAACTTTTGTGTTAACCTTCTCAACGAGTCATAATTTATTATTCTCCATCTTTAGAAAATATAATACTATAATTACTAAGAAGACTTAAAATGAAGGCTAAATCAACAACAATCACACAACTGTTTTAGTGGGACAAGACAAAATAAATTAAATTTAATATGGAACCTTCTCCTACATGATATGTTAAAGTTATGTTCTTTCCTTCATCTTTTTTTTGACTCACTAAATACCGTCACTTTTCTATTCTTTAGGGTTTTTAAAGGTTTAAAAATGTCATGTCCCTATATAAGCTTGTATTGATAATAATGAAATAAAAAAAAATCCATTGTACATGGAACAAGTATGCTATAAATTTAAAACTTATAAATAAAATAAAAAGGTTGAGGCTTTAAGAGTTTGTTCTTTAATATTGTTATTTATGTTTAATTTGTGAGTGAAGTGAAAATCTAATATAGTTTGTAAATGGAAATATATAAACTTATTATGTTTTTTTGACAAATGAAAACCTTCATTGATATTCAAAACTAATCGGACTTTGAATTGATAATCAAAAACTAAAGATTTTAAACTAATTTTAAATTATGTACGAAACCTATTGTTTAAAGGTATGAAAGGATATGCGTTTATTTTTTTTTATCATAGAAGATAAATATATTAAATAGGGATAAAAAAATTGTCCCAACTTACAAACAAAGATATATGTATATGATAAGTGGAGTTTAAGCCTAACTCAATCCCACAAAATTAACTTGTAAGATGAGGTTTGCACTTCATTTATATACTATGAAATGATCTTATCTCTAGTTGATGTGAAACTTCTAACAATATATACAAGAAAGAAAAATGTTCCATTATTAATTAGCGATCCCCTCAAGTAAGCCTAAAATGGACATTATGATTACTAATTTATCACTCATCTCAAATTAATGTGTAATCTTCATTGAACTTAAAAAAAAAATATTACACATAAAAGTCCATATACTTAGGCTCCAAATACTAAGGTAACATACAAGGAAGATGTGAGTTATACTATAGTTTCTTCCATCCGTTACAACTTTTATTCTAAATAAAATCATGTTAGGCATTACTATGAATTTTGATATTTCAACTAAGTTGACACTCCAAAGTTCATCAATTATTTGTCATCATATAAAAAAATTATTAAAAGAAAAAAAATAAAAGACTATAAAGCACATGGGACCACACTAAATCAACGATAAAAATTACACTTAACAAAACATAGACAAACTATACCTATTATAAAAATATATAAATAAATACATGGAGGTAAAACATTAAATCACTTATACTCCTCTTTATGAATAAAATCAAATTAGCTAACTTATTAGCACAATGATTTGAAAACATGGGAAACTTTGAACTACGTATGCTTACAAAAATGCATGCATCAATGTCATCTCTCTTTAAGACTCTATGAAACCACTCGTTGATTCAAGAAACTATGACAAACTGAAGTAGAATCACTCTTCAACCAAAGTATCTGAAAGCCCTCTCAAAGCATGCTCCAAAGTTGAAATGACCCTCACAAACTCAGTATAAATAGAAATCTACATGCCTAAAAAAGCTGAGAAACTACCCAATATTCACCCTAACTTCCTTTAAAAATACAAACACATGAAGCTAAACTTGGACACCACTTAGCTACACAATCAATATTTACCTTAAGCTATAACTAGCAGATGAAATTGGAGACAATATTACTTATATGTTTCTTAAATTTATTCTTAACCATGTATATTACCTCCTTAATTTGAAAAACAACATAAATAAAAGAACAAATGAGAGTGATATTCAAATTATTTCCATATATAGAACACAACATAAAATCACTTCCTTTTTTTAACTTCCAAATTAATAAGTAAACGATCATACAATGCTTAAAAAAAATCAAAATTTTAATTAATGACATAACATCTACAAAATAAAGTTATCAATCTTCCGTACCAGAAAACTAAAGATAAATTTGTTTTGAAAAAACGCATTATTATCATCTAAAATTCAATTAGACACATTGTCATTTATTAACCATAAAAGAAAAAAAAAATCACGTAGCAATTGTTTGTGTCATTTAATTATAAAACCCAATTATATTAGTAATTCGTTTCTAAAATATTGTGAAAATTTTGAATCAACGGAACAAAACTAAAAGAAACATTATTTTATTAGAAGGGAAAGAAAAGACGAAATAAAAATTATATCGAAGATTTTTGGAGGTGGTAAATTACAAGTCAATGCTTAGATAAAAGTCAACTAGAAAAAGATAGTAATAATAAGTTATTTCATGACACAATGGATTTTGGATTTAACGTTCTATCAATGAAAACATAGATATTTTGTTTCTCTTTTATTAAATGATCTTTATATCTCTTAACTTATCTATAATAACTTCAATGTAACTTTTTTTATATGATTTAGATATTTTGTAACTATATATATATATATATATATATATATATATCAAAATAATTATGTGAATTCACATTCTTATTATTAAAATATTTGTGTAATTTTAAAAGAAAGGGAATTATACTTTGATTTGTTTTATAACTTCTTTCTGTATTTGGTTCATTATCGTAAAGCCATTTATTTAAAATTTTTTTTGTTGATTCAAGAAAAAGTTGTAGCTGGATTTTCGGAATACAAATGATATATAGAAAGATATCTATGTATATTTTTTTCATCAAAAATTGAAAAAAAGAATGTGATTTTTTAGTTAAGCT
>Ga0209589_1006092_pt1 | contig 20135 bp, 16 predicted proteins | sample CowpeawhiteBW_FD_187525 | JGI IMG/M metagenome (GOLD analysis project Ga0209589, IMG submission 187525) | Root nodule microbial communities of legume samples collected from California USA - Cow pea white BW (SPAdes) (version 2) | ecosystem: Host-associated > Plants > Roots > Nodule | place: USA... | reverse complement strand
GACCTGCTCCTCCCTAGAACCCCATCAGGCGACGGCCACAGCGCCGATCCCGTACAGAAGCAGGTTCCCGGCGAGCGGATGACGCAAAAGGGATTGACTAACCAAGGCCCGTTACAGAAGCCCGGATGCAGCGCAGCGAAATCCGGGGGCGCTCTTTCGGGGCAACGCAGAATCCCGGATTGCGCTGCGCTCCATCCGGGCTACATGGCTCACTGGTCCGGATTGGCGCGCTCGAACTGGCGCAGCAGACGGTTGCCGCGCTCGACAGCGTTGTCCATCGCGGCCTGCGCGGTTCGCTTGCCAGCAAAGACCTGCTCGAGCTCCTCCTCGATCACGTCACGGATCAGGACGAACGAGCCGAGCCGGATGCCCTTCGAATTGTCGGTCGGCTCCTTCAACGTGACTTGCTCGATTGAGATGGAGGTGCCGGGGTTGCGGTCGTAGAAGCCCTGCGTGCGGGTGAGATCGAACGCGGCGCGGGTGATCGGCAGGTAGCCGGTGTTCTGGTGCCAGGCGGCCTGCACCTCGGGCCGCGACAGATAGGCGAAGAACTTCGCCACCCCGGCATATTCGGCGGGCGGACGGTCGCGCAGCACCCATAGCGTGGCGCCGCCGATGATCGAGTTCTGCGGCGCGCCCTGCACATCGGGATAATACGGCATCATGCCGTAGCCGATCTCGAACTTCGAATTGGCCTTGATGTCGGCGCGCGTGCCCGACGAGCCGATGAAGATGCCGCATTCGCCCTTCTGGAAGCGCGGCTCCGCCGCCTGCCCGCGGCCGCTATAGTCGAAGACCTTCGTCGTCTGCCACTCCGCGAGCTGCGCGATGTGACGCACCACGATCGGATTGTTGAAGATCAGTTGCGCGTCGAGCCCGCCGAACCCATTGGCCCGGGTCGCGATCGGCAGGTTGTGGAAGGCGGAAAAGTTCTCGATGTTGATCCAGGACGGCCACGACGTCGTGACGCCGCACATCATGCCTGCCGCGCGCAACCGCTTCGCCGCCACGCCCACCTCGGGCCAGGTCTTCGGCGCCAGGTCCGGATCGAGCCCGGCCGAGCGGAACATGTCCTTGTTGTAGTAGAGGATCGGGGTCGAGGCGTTGAACGGAAACGACAGCATGTTGCCGTCGACATCGGCGTAATAACCGGCGACCGCCGGCAGATAGGCCGACGGCGTAAACGCCTCCGACTGATCGCGCATCAGCTCGAACACCGGATAGATGGCGCCGCGCGCCGCCATCATGGTGGCGGTGGCGATCTCGTTGACCTGAACGATCGCCGGCTGGCTGCGCGAGCGGAATGCAAAGATCGCCGCAGTGACGGTCTCGGTATAATTGCCCTTGTAGGCCGGCACGATCCGGTAATCGGATTGGGAGGCGTTGAAGGCGGCGGCGAGCTTCTCGACCTGCTTGCCGAGCTCGCCCGACATCGCGTGCCACCACATGATCTCGGTCGAAGCTTGCGCAGGTGACACAAGCAGAAGGACCGCTGCGACGAGCTGCAGGACTTTCCTGGCGAACTTCACGGCGATCCGTTCCCGGTGGCGATGTGCCGTCATAAGCCGCAATGTCGGCAGTTTCAATCGACACGGTTAGTTGCGGCGCGGAATTAACGATTTGGCCAATGGGCGAACCGCCGGCCTTCTGCTAAAAATGTGTTGAACCTTTTCTTCCCGCCCTGGACACAGATCACAAGGGGAATTGTTGCCTGTGTACTGCCGCGCCTGCCTTTCGCGGACCATGACGCTCGTTGCCGCGCTGTCATTAACGACGGCTTCGGCGCACGCGCTTGCGCGCGAATTCCGCAACCAGGCGGACGATTCCGGCGTCAGGATCGATTCCGACCGAACGCCGCTCGGGGCTGCGATGGCCAGCGTCCAAGCCGATGCCGAGCGCGATCCTACGGCAGCCGCACTGGTCGAACGCAAGGTGGAGTGACCGAAACTTGGCGGCGCCGCAACAAGACCGGAATGCAAGACCGCTGCCGGGCTTCGGACCGCAGGGCCGTTTTCGCATTGTCCAGTTGCTGCGGTCGGTCCCGATTCGCTGGCGCATTCTGTCGATCGCGCTGCTCAATTCCGCTGTCGTGGTCGTGCTCGCCGTGCTGATCTGGAATGGCTCCAAGGTACTCGGCTCGGCCTGGGAGGATGTCCGTCAGGTGCGGAAGTCCGACCGGATCCTGGCCAATCTCGAGAGCGAGACCAGCCGCCTGCAAAACCTGATCCATCGCTACATCAATCAGCCGAGCCCGGACCTGTTCGCGGAGATCCTGTTGCTGCGCGAGGCCGTGCTGGGCACACTGACCACCCGCGCCTCGACCGACCCGATGCTGTCGGGCTCGGTCGAGGAGCTTGAACGCGTCACCAGCCGCTTCCTGGACGGTTTCGGGGAATTGCGCGCGGTGCAGGCGAAGATCTCCAAGACCTATAACGAGCAGGTGCTGGCGCCGACCAGGGACATGGCGGGGCTCTATTCGATCATCGAGGGTGCGACGGGCCATCGCGACGCGCTGATCTGGCCTTCGCTCGGCAAGTCGCGCGAGGCGTTCACCTCCCTGCTGGTCGCCGCCAACACCTACTATCTGTCGCTCGCCCCGGAATCCGCCGAAGAAGCCCGCCGCAACACCGACACGATCGAGAAGACCATCCCGATCATGACCAATCTTGCCGAGAACGACCTGCAGCGCATGGCGCTGACGCGGCTCAAGGTCAAGACGGCAGAGCTCCGCGACGGCCTCGCCAAGCTGAGCGAGCAGCTCGCCAATCGCACCGATCTGTTGCGCAACACGGTCGATGCCAGCCAGGCCGACGCGATCGGCGCGATCGACGACCTCTCGACCAAGATGCGCCAGCGCGAACAGAAGGCGCAGGAGACTTTCGACAGGACGCTCTCGTCCATCTCGCGCCGGGTACTGTCGATCGCGGTGATCTTTCTCGGCGTCATCATGTCTGCCGGCGTGATGATCGCGCTGTCGATCCGGCTGCCGCTGGCGCAGATCATGGCGGCGATGCGCGCCATCACCTCGGGCGATCTCGACCGGCCCGTGCAGGGCGCATCGGCCAGGGACGAAGTCGGCGCGATGGCCCGCGCCGTCGAGGTGTTCCGCGAAAACGCGATCGCCAAGCGCAAGACCGAGGACGAGCTGCGCACCGCCAAGGAAAAGGCCGAGTCCGCGCTGCTCGAGCTCAACACCGCGCAGCAAAATCTGATCGATGCCGAGCGCCTTGCGGCGCTCGGCGGCCTCGTCGCCGGCGTCGCGCACGAGGTCAACAATCCGATCGGCATCAGCCTTACGGTTGCCTCGAGCTTCGCCCGTCGTGCCGAAATGTTCGAGGGCGAGCTCAAGAGCGGGCCATTGCGCCGCTCGAAGCTCGACGAATTCGTCCGCACCTCGCGCGACGCATCGCAACAACTCGTGGCCAATCTGCAGCGCGCCGGCGAGCTGATCCAGTCCTTCAAGCAGGTCGCCGTCGACCGGTCGCACGCCGAACGGCGCCAATTCAACTTGAGTGAATCGACCGACCAGATCGTCGCGAGCCTGCGGCCGGTGCTGAAGAAAGCCGCCGTCACGCTGGTGGTCGATGTGCCCGAGGGCCTCTTGATCGACGGCTATCCCGGCGCCTATGGGCAAATCTTAACCAATCTTTTCCTCAACGCCGTCAATCATGCCTTCGCGGATGGCCGCTCCGGCACGATCACGATCTCGGCGCGGGCACGCGGTGCCGACGATATCGAGATCATCTTCGCCGACGACGGAGCCGGCATGACCCCGGATGTGCAGCGGCAGGCGTTCGACCCGTTCTTCACGACGCGCCGCAACGAGGGCGGCACGGGTCTCGGCCTGCACATCGTCTACAACCTGGTCACCCAACAGCTCGGCGGACGCATGATGCTGGAGTCAAGGCTGGGACAAGGTACCACTTTTCGCATTATCATGCCGAGGATCGCCAGGGGCGAGCCCACCATCACTGACGCAGCAGCCGACGGAACCAGTCAATGGCCGAACAGGACGATGTCCTCCACCTGATCGACGATACCGAGAGTCCCCCGGAGGATTCGCCGGCCCGCAAATGGAAGATCGCCGTCATCGACGACGATCACGCGGTGCATGAGGGCACCCGTTTCGCACTGAGCGACTACAATCTGAACGGCGCGACGCTGGAAATCCTCTCGGCCTATTCCGCGGCCGAAGGTCGCACGCTGATGCGCGACAACCCCGACGTCGCCGCCGTGCTGCTCGACGTCATCATGGAGACCGACGTCGCCGGCCTCGAGCTCGTCGAATACATCCGCAACGAGATCAAGAACGAGACTGTCCGCATCATCCTGCGCACCGGCCAGCCCGGACAGGCACCGGAACGGCGCGTCATCGTCCAGTACGACATCAACGACTACAAGGCGAAGACCGAGCTCACCGCCGACAAGCTGTTCACCTCGCTGACCGCGGCGCTGCGCAGCTATCAGCAGCTCGAGCGTATGGTGCAAACGCGGCGCGGACTCGAGATCATCATCGACGCTGCCTCGACGCTGTATGATTTCAAGTCGATGCAGCGGCTGGCCGAAGGCGTGCTGACCCAGCTCGCATCGCTACTCAATGTCGACTGTGCCGGCATTCTGGTGCTCCGCGACAACGGCAATGCCGCGGCCGACGATTTCTCGGTGCTGGCCTGCTCGGGCTGCTACAGCCGCTTCATCGGCACCACCTCCTCGAAGGCGCTCGATCCCGATCTGCGCGAGATGGTGGAAGCCGCCTTCCAGCGCCGCAAGAATGAATTCGCCGACCATCGCAGCGTGCTCTATTCGCGCACCGGCAGCGGCCGCGAGGTCGTGGTGTTGTTGCAGGCGGAGCGCCAGCTCTCCGACACCGACCGCGCGCTGGTCGAAATCTTCTCGAGCCGGCTGTCGATCGCATTCGACAACGTGATCCTCTATCAGCAGCTCCACGAGGCCAACACCCAGCTCGAAGACCGCGTCGCGCAGCGCACCCGCGCGCTGATGCAGGCCAACCGGCGGCTGTCGGCGCAGTGGCTGCGGCTGCAGCGCGCCAATGGCTTCAAGAACGAAATCCTCGGCACCGTGGCCCACGACCTGAAGAATCCGCTCGGCGTGATCCTCGGCCGCACCGAGATGCTGACCGAATTGATCGGCGCCGGCTCGCCCAAGGAAAACGTCACCGCTCAGGTCGAGCATATCAGGGACGCCACCAAGCGGCTGACCTCGATGGTCGACCATCTGATCTCGGATGCGATGGCGGATGCCTTCGACATCACCATCCGCCGCGAGCCGGTCGACGTCGCAGCCCTTGTCAACGAGGTGACCGAGGCGAACCTGCCCTCGGCGATCAACAAGCAGCAGAGCATCTCGGTCTCGGGGCCGCAGCAATTCGTCACCATGTGCGACGCCGACCGGATCCGCGAGGCGATCGACAACCTCGTCAGCAACGCCATCAAATATTCGCCGATCGGCGGCAAGATCACGGTCGCCGTCAGCCACGAGGCCGACAGCACCGTGATCCGCATCGCCGACCAGGGCCCTGGCCTCAGCCCTGAGGACCTCGGGCGGCTGTTCGGCCGGTTCCAGCGGCTCTCGGCCAAGCCGACCGCGGGCGAGAGTTCAACCGGCCTCGGGCTTTCGATCGTCAAGCGCATCATCGACATGCATGGCGGCCATGTGACCGCGCAGAGCCCGGGCCCCGGACAGGGGTCGACCTTTACGGTTACATTGCCCGCGACAGAGGCATCATGAGCCAGACACCGCATATCTTCATCGTCGACGACGAGGCGCCTGCCCGCGAAATGGTCGGCGATTATCTCAAGATGCACGGCTTTGGCGTGACGCTGTGCGATGGCGGCAAGAGCCTGCGCAAGGAGATCGAGACCGCCACGCCCGATCTCGTCGTGCTGGATCTCAACATGCCCGAGGAAGACGGGCTGTCGATCGTCCGCGACCTCAAGAGCCGCATCAACGTCCCCGTCATCATGCTGACGGCTACTGCCAGCCCGATCGACCGTGTGGTCGGGCTCGAGCTCGGCGCCGACGACTATGTCGCCAAGCCCTGCGAATTGCGCGAGCTGATGGCGCGCATCCGTTCGGTGCTGCGCCGGAGCGGCCCGGCGAAGGCGCCGGAACCGGCGAGCGCGAAGGCGGAAAAGGAGCAATTGGTGCGGTTCGGCACCAAATGGCTCGATCTCGAGGCCCAGGCGCTGCGCGACGACGAGGGCAATGAGCATCCGCTGACCGCGTCCGAATTCGGCCTGCTGAAGGTGTTCGCGGCCAACCCCAAGCGCGTGCTGTCGCGCGAGCGGCTGTTGGAACTCGCCAATGCGCGCGATGCCGAGGCCTTCGACCGCGCCGTCGACCTCCGCATCATGCGGATCCGCCGCAAGATAGAATTCGATCCGACCAAGCCCTCGGTGATCCGGACCATCCGGGGCGGCGGCTATCTGTTCTCGCCGACCGGCGACAAGGCGTAAGCGTCGTTAGTAGTCTTACGTCGTCCCGGCGAAGGCCGGGACCCATAACCACGACAGACGGTTGGCAGAAGATCCTCGCGCCGCGTGCCACTTGCGACCGCCGCGGAGTATGGGTCCCGGCCTTCGCCGGGACGACAGAATCATTATGCGGCACACCCAGAATCCACACAGCTAAGGCTGTCAATTTGCGCAAAAATCCCTAGATTTCGGCCATGCCGAAAACAGCCTCCAAAACTTCCGCCAAGCCCGCTTCCAAGACCGCCGCCGCCAAACCCGTCGCCGCCAAGGCCACGGCGAAGGGCGATCACGTTTTCCTGGTCGACGGCTCGTCCTACATCTTCCGCGCCTATCACGCGCTGCCGCCGCTGAACCGCAAATCCGACGGGTTGCAGGTCAATGCCGTGCTCGGCTTCTGCAACATGCTGTGGAAGCTGCTGCGCGATATGCCCGAGGACAACCGGCCGACCCACCTGGCGATCGTGTTCGACAAGTCCGAGATCACTTTCCGCAACAAGCTCTATCCCGACTACAAGGCGCACCGGCCGCCGGCACCCGACGACCTGATCCCGCAATTCGCGCTGATCCGCGAGGCGGTGCGCGCCTTCGAGCTGCCCTGTCTCGAGCAGATCGGCTTCGAGGCCGACGATTTGATCGCGACCTATGCGCGGCAGGCCACCGAGCGCGGCGCGACCACGACGATCGTGTCGTCCGACAAGGACCTGATGCAGCTCGTCACCGACAAGGTCGTGATGTACGACACCATGAAGGACCGCCGCATCGGCCGCGACGAGGTGATCGAGAAGTTCGGCGTGCCGCCGGAGAAGGTGGTCGAGGTGCAGGCGCTAGCCGGCGACTCCACCGACAACGTGCCCGGTGTCCCCGGCATCGGCGTCAAGACTGCGGCGCAGCTCATCATCGAATATGGCGACCTCGACCAGTTGCTGTTTCGCGCCACCGAGATCAAGCAGCCGAAGCGGCGTGAGGCGCTGCTCGAGAATGCCGAGAAGGCGCGGATCTCGCGCCAGCTCGTGCTGCTCGACGACAAGGTCGACCTCGAAGTGCCGCTGGATGATCTAGCGGTGCACGAGCCCGACGCGCGCAAGCTGATCGCTTTCCTCAAGGCGATGGAGTTCTCCACCCTCACCCGCCGCGTCGCCGAGTATTCGCAGATCGACCCGGCCGACGTCGAGGCCGATCCCGGCAACAAGAGCGGCGCGAGCGTGTTCTCGCCGCTGCCGCCTTCGGATGTGAAGCCCGTGCCCGGATCGGGACAGGAAGCTGGCGGGGTCGCGACCGCGACGGCGAAACCGCACGCCAAGCCGACCGGGGCCCGCGACGACAAGGCTTCCAGCCTGAAGGGCACGCCGGCTGCGCTCGCCGAAACCCGCGGCGAGGCGATCCGCAAGATCGGTTTCGATCGCAAGGCCTATCGGGCGATCGGCAGTCTCGACCAGTTGCAGGCATTCCTCGCGCGCGTGCACGACACCGGCCACTTCGCGATCGAAGCGATGTCGGAATCGATCGACCCGATGCAGGCCGAGCTTTCCGGACTGGCGTTGGCGCTGGCGCCCAACGAGGCCTGCTATGTGCCGCTCGGCCACAAGCAGCCCGGCGGCGGCGCCGGCCTGTTCGACGCGGGGCTTGCGCCCGGCCAGCTCAAGGCCGCCGAGGCGCTGGACGCGCTGAAGCCGCTGCTGGAATCGGCTGGCATCCAGAAGGTCGGATTCAACGTCAAGTTCGCCGCGGTGCTGCTGGCGCAGCACGGCATCACGCTGCGCAACTATGATGATGCGCAGTTGATGTCCTACGCCCTCGACGCGGGCCGTGGCTCGCATGCGCTGGAGTCGTTGGCCGAGCGCTGGTTCGGCCATGCCGTCGTCAACTACGGCGGGCTGGTCGGCAGCGGCAAGGGCAAGCTGACCTTCGATCAGATCGCGATCGACAAGGCGGCGGAGTATTCGGCCGAAAGCGCCGACGTGACCCTGCGCCTGTGGCGGGTGCTGAAGCCGCGCCTGATCGCCGAGCGGATGCTGACGGTTTACGAAACGCTGGAGCGACCGCTGGTGGCGGTGCTGGCGCGGATGGAACGGCGTGGCATCTCGATCGACCGCCAGGTGCTGTCGCGGCTGTCGGGCGATTTCGCCCAGACCGCTGCACGCGTCGAGGCCGAGATCCAGGAGATCGCGGGCGAGCCGGTCAATGTCGGCAGCCCGAAGCAGATCGGCGACATCATCTTCGGCAAGATGGGATTGCCCGGCGGCAGCAAGACCAAGACCGGCGCATGGTCGACCACCGCGCAGGTGCTCGACGAGCTCGCCGAACAGGGCCACAAATTCCCGAAGAAGATTCTGGAGTGGCGGCAGGTCTCGAAGCTGAAATCGACTTACACCGATGCGCTGCCGACCTATGTCAACCCGCAGACCCACCGCGTGCACACGACCTACGCGCTGGCCGCGACGACGACGGGCCGGCTGTCGTCGAACGAGCCGAACTTGCAGAACATCCCGGTTCGCACCGAGGACGGCCGCAAGATCCGGCGTGCCTTCATCGCCACTCCCGGCCACAAGCTGGTGTCGGCGGATTATTCGCAGATTGAATTGCGGCTGCTCGCCGAGATCGCCGACGTGCCGGTGCTGCGCCAGGCATTCCGCGACGGCCTCGACATTCACGCGATGACCGCATCCGAAATGTTCGGCGTGCCGATCAAGGACATGCCGAGCGAGGTGCGCCGCCGTGCCAAGGCGATCAATTTCGGCATCATCTACGGCATCTCCGCGTTTGGCCTCGCCAACCAGCTCGGCATCGCGCGCGAGGAAGCCTCCGCATACATCAAGAAATACTTCGAGCGCTTCCCGGGCATCCGCGCCTACATGGACGAGACCAAGGATTCCTGCCGCAGGAACGGCTACGTCACGACGCTGTTCGGCCGCAAAATGTACTACCCCGATATCAAGGCCTCCAACGCCTCGGTGCGCGCCTTCAACGAGCGCGCCGCGATCAACGCCCGCCTGCAAGGCACCGCAGCCGATATCATCCGCCGCGCCATGATCCGGATCGAGGACGCGCTCGCAGAGAAGAAGCTGTCGGCACAGATGCTGCTCCAGGTGCATGACGAATTGATCTTCGAGGTGCCCGATGACGAGGTCGCGGCCACGCTGCCTGTGGTGCAGAAGGTGATGCAGGACGCGCCGTTCCCGGCGGTGATCCTGTCGCTGCCATTGCAGGTCGATGCGCGCGCGGCGACCAACTGGGACGAGGCGCATTAGTGCTTGCCTCACCCCTCCCCGCTTGGGGCAGGGCGATCGCGTATGCCGCCTTGGGCGGCTGTGCACGTACTCGGCCTCGTGGTTCGAGACGCGCCGCAAGCGGCGCTCCTCACCATGAGGGTCTACTATTGTGCCGCAAAACAAGACCTCATCCTGACAGGCCGTGAATGGATGCGTCTTGCGCAGCGATTTGGGCCAGTGCGCATCGCTCCAGCCCCGTCATTGCGAGCGAAGCGAAGCAATCCATCGCGCAACGTCCGCGGAAGCATGGATTGCTTCGTCGCTTTCGCTCCTCGCAATGACGGGGCTACATAGATTCACAGCCTCTGAGGAGCCCGCCAAAGGCGGGCGTCTCGAAGGATGGCCGCGGGGCGCTTTTCTCCCAAACGCAATTGCCCTACCGCTTGGGGAGGGGTCGGATCGCATCGCAGATGCCATCCGGGTGAGGGCGTCTCCGCTACATTGCTCCGAGAGCAATTCCAGGATGGCCGCGCAACTGACGGCACGCTAGAAGTGCGTGCATTCCCTCGCGAGACCAGTCATGCCCCACACATCCGCTCTGCTCGGCTTTGCGCTGATCTGCCTTGGCATGGTGCTGACACCGGGGCCGAACATGATCTACCTGATCTCGCGCTCGATTACGCAAGGGCCCGCGGCTGGCATCGTCTCGCTCGGCGGCGTGGCGCTCGGCTTCGTGTTCTACATGCTGTGCGCGGCCTTCGGCATCACCGCGCTGTTGTTCGCAATCCCTTACGCCTATGACGCGCTGCGCCTCGCCGGCGCGGCCTATCTGCTGTGGCTGGCCTGGCAGGCCGTGAGACCCGGCGGCCGCTCGCCCTTCCAGGTCAAGACGCTGAAGATCGACGGCCCGCGCAAGCTATTCGCGATGGGCTTCGTCACCAATCTGCTCAACCCGAAGATCGCGATGCTCTATCTCGCGCTGCTGCCGCAGTTCATCGATCCCGCCGGCGGCAGCGTGCTGACGCAGTCGCTTGCGCTTGGCTCGATCCAGATCGCGATCAGCGTCAGCGTCAACGCGATGATCGCGCTTGCCGCGGGCTCGATCGCGCTGTTCCTCGGCACCCGCCCGAGCTGGCTGTTGGCGCAGCGCTGGTTGATGGGCACGGTGCTGACCGGACTTGCGGTGAAGATGGCGCTCGAGGCGCGGAAGGCGTGACGCTGTCATGCCCCGCGAAGGCGGGACATCCAGTACGCCGAGGCCCCTCGGCTGAAGCACAGACGTCTTCGGAATACTGGATCACCCGCCTTCGCGGGTGATGACAGCCGCCCCTCAATCCAGCTTCGCTTCCATGCCCCGCTTCGTCGCGGGGCGGGCCATCAGTGCGTCGTTCCAGCGCTTGACGTTGGGGAAGTCGGCGAGATCGACCTTGTGGCGGGGGTGGCGCCAGGCCCAGCCGAGGATCGCGAAATCGGCCACCGAGAGGTCGCCGGCGACGAATTCGCGGCCAGCCAACCGGCGATCCAGCACGCCATAGAGCCGGCGCGTCTCGGCCATATAGCGCTTCAGGCCGTAGGCGCGGTCCTGCTCGTTCTCCAGCGCGATGAAATGGTGCACCTGGCCCGGCATCGGGCCGAACCCGCCCATCTGCCACATCAGCCACTCATAGACCGGAATCCGCTCGGTGAGCGATTTCGGCAGGAACTTGCCGGTCTTCTCGCCGAGATAGAGCAGGATCGCGCCGGACTCGAAGATACTGACGCGTTTTCCCCCGGGGCCATCTGGATCGACGATCGCCGGGATCTTGTTGTTCGGGCTGATGTCGAGGAACGCGGGCGCCATCTGCTCGCCCTTGGTGATGTTCACCGGGATCACCTTGTAGGGCAGGCCCATTTCCTCCAGCGCGACCGAAATCTTGCGGCCGTTCGGCGTGTTCCAGGTGTGGAGTTCGATGGTCATTGTCGTTTCCTCGCAAGCGTTTGGCGTCTGCTTACGGGGAACCGGAAGGCTGCACAACCCGTGCTTTCCGCACATGTGTCAGCCGAAAATCGCCGCGCGGGCGCTGTTGACGATGTCATTTCAGCGCTGGAATGTGCCGGAAAGCGCCGATAGATTGCCGCCCGCCTCGAACCCCTAGGGAAAAAGCCTTGTCGAAATCAGCCTCCCGCGCCCGCCTCGCCGAGATCATCCGCAAGCGCTCGTTCGGCCGCGGCGAGATCACGCTGGCCTCGGGCCGCAAGAGCGATTTCTATTTCAACCTGAAGCCGACGATGCTCGACCCCGAGGGCGCGGCGCTGCTTGCCGAACTCACCTATGAGGCGCTGAAGGACGACAAGCTCGATTTCGTCGGCGGCCTCGAGATGGGCGCGGTGCCGCTCGCCGGTGCCATCGCGCAGCTCTCCTGGCTGAAGGGCCATCCGATCGCGGCGTTCTTCGTGCGCAAGAAGCCGAAGGAGCACGGTGCGCGGCTCTCGGTGGAAGGGCTCGCCAAGGGCGAGACGCTTCAAGGCAAGCGTATCGTGATTGTCGAGGACGTCACCACGACCGGCGGCTCGGCGCTGAAGGCGGTGGAGGCCGTGCGCGAGGCCGGCGGCGAGATCGCGCTGGTCTTCACCATGGTCGATCGCGAAGAAGGCGCGACCGAAACGTTTGCGGAGGCCGGGCTGCCGTTCCGCGCGCTGTTCACGGCGGGCGAGTTTCTGAAGGGCTGAACTCGCACAGCGTCCTCTCGTGGCCGGGCTTCACCCAGGCATGACAATGGAACCGGGCGCGCGCTCGATCGTCCCTAGATTCACCATAATCAATCGCTCGTTTACCATCCGACACTAGGGTGAATCGTGCCTCGGCAACGATCGCCGCGGCGCTTTCGATCGGGTGGAGCGAGCGTTGCGTACAGGATTGAACGATCGGCGCATGCAGCGTCGCCTGATGCTTGTCGCCGCCGCGCTGGCCGGCGTTGCCATCAGCATGCCTGTCCCAGCATCAGCCGAAGGCCTGCTCGACTTCTTCTTCGGCGGCGGGCAAAGGCAGCCGTCGCGCCAAGCCGCGCCGCAGCCCAATTTCTTTCCTGATCCGTTCGGCCTCAACCAGCAGGGGGAACGGCCGCCCTCCGCGCCGACGTCGGCACCGCGCGTCGCGGGATCGGGACCGGCGTTCTGCGTGCGGAGCTGCGACGGCAAATACTTCCCGCTGACCATGCGCGGCAACGCCACGCCGGTGCAGCTCTGCCAGTCATTCTGTCCGGCGAGCCCGACCAAGGTTTACTACGGCAGCAACATCGACAGCGCCGCATCGACCACCGGCGAGCGCTACGCCGACAGCGAGAACGCCTACGCCTATCGCAAGGCGCTGCGCGCCGACTGCACCTGCAATGGCCGCGACCCGGCCGGCCTTGCGCCGGTCGACCTCACGCTCGACGTCTCGCTGCGTGCCGGCGATGTGGTCGCAACCAGCGACGGCCTCGTCGCCTACACCGGCATCCGCGTCGGCAACGACCAGGCGTTCGACTTCACGCCGGTCGCGTCCTATCCCGGGCTGACGGCCGCGGTGCGCGCGCGACTCGGTGAAATGAAGGTCGCGCCGGTCGGCAGCGATGTCGGCGGCGACGCGCCACCGCCGGAAACGAGCCGCGACGCCGCCCCCTCTGCCCCATCCTCGGCGGCGCCGAAGACGACGGCGCCGAAGCCCGGCAAGCGGGCGGACGTGAATTGACGGCCTAAGCCGTCACGCCCTGATGATGCGTGGCACCAGGCCGCAGACGCGCACCTGCGCGTCGGGGAATCCTGGGGTTCTCAAGTGCAAGGGCGCGCATCGCCGTCCGATGCTTTGCATCGCCCCGGAGTCACGTCACGACACATGGTCAGCGCGCCACGATCACGCCGATCACATTCGGCGCGGCCAGATACTTGTCCTCGATCGCCGCACGCGCCGCGGCGCGGTTCTCCGGATTGAGGATGCCGCGCTTCTCGGCGAGGATCATCCAGCAATAGCCCCACCAGTCCGTCAGCATCCCCTGATCGTCGACGAGATCGTAGCCCTGCTCGGCGGCGAAGATGCGCGCATGTGCCTCGTCGAGCGAATCCAGCCAGGCGTGATCCTCGAGCGAGAACAGATCGTCGCTGAAATCATCCGTGGTGTAGCCCCAAATCGACATGCAGACCGCGTTGAATTCGCGGTCGAGCTGATCGTCATCGACCCACTGGCGCCGCGAGGCCTGATGCAGCCGCGACAGCGAGCGTGCGAAATCCGCGATGCGGGTCAGGGCGAACTGATCAAAGGCAATGGTGGACATGTAGTCCTCGCGAAAGCTGACAGACCATAGATATTGTGCCGGCAGGGGCGCCGAATCACAATGATATATCAAAGACTTGCTAAAGTGTTCTTAATTTGTTCTGATGAGGTTAACGACATCATGCAGGGTCGTCCTTGGCGAAAGCCAGGACCCATTACCCCAAGGGCCAATTGCCTTGCGGAGCTTGAGCACACATGAGCGCCGGCAGCTACTACGTCTACATCCTGGCGAGCCGTCATCACGGAACGATCTACATCGGCGTCACGAACGACATTCGGGCACGGCTCGAACAGCATCGCTCAGGTCGTGGGTCCAGATTCGTGCAGAGGTACAAGATTTTCCGTCTTGTTCACCTGGAAGAATTCGCCACGCCGCAGGAAGCAATCGCCCGCGAGAAGCAGCTCAAGTTCTGGAAGCGCGATTGGAAGATCAAGCTGATCGAACAAGACAATCCCGATTGGAGCGACCGATCGGGCCTCATTTGACAGGCGTGGTAATGGGTCCTGGCTTTCGCCAGGACGACGATGCAGAGCGAACTAGACCTCATCCACACTACGAATGAAGTTGTGTAGGCATTCAAAAGCAATAAGGGCCGCTGAACGTGTCAGCGGCCCGGCCGGAGAAATTGCTTCGGAATGAAATGTGCCTGCCCCATGCGCGGCAACTCTCTTGTAGAGAACTCGTTACGCCCTGGAAATCCGTATCAACACGGTGTTCCCGCTCCACGCGGCGTGACATGCGGGGTGATGCTGACTCTGCAGCTCAGGCCCTCGGCAGTGCGGCTGATTTTTAGCTGTAGCGTAGGCCGCGCTCGTGGCAGTGATGCAGATCACGAGCAAGGTTGCGGCCACGATCTCGATCAATGGCCTCATCGCGCATCCTCCGCTAAGGTGTCGCAAGATCTCGGCCTTGGAAGCTGATGATAACAGCGGTGATGGCAGGTTCGAAGGGTTCCGAGGTCGGCCCGGTCCTTGCATAAAATCACGGCAGCGCGGCACGGCAGGCTCTCGACGGTTTCGATTGCGGCGGAACGTGCGTATCATTGTGACGAAGTGTGGCCCGAATGGTGGAACCGGTTTGCGAGCCGGCCACGCTCAAATAGAGAGTTGAGACCATGATGCGTGCCATGCGTCATGATCTAGAAGTCTGAAAGGCAGGGATTGGCGCGTTGCAGGAACAAACAAACTACCCGGCACTGAATCAGCCGGTCGACGAGCTGGCACTGGCCGAAATCAAGAGCGCGATTCTCGCCAAGCTCCGGCTTGCGATCGGCAAGGACGCCACCGTGGCGACCAGGCGCGATTGGTACAAGGCCGCCGCGCTGGCGCTGCGCGACCGCATCGTGCATCGCTGGCTGACCGCCGAAAAACAGAGCTACGACGCCGGTGCCAAGCGCGTCTATTATCTTTCGCTCGAGTTTCTGATCGGCCGCCTGTTCACCGACGCGCTGAACAATATGGGGCTGTTGCCGCTGTTCGAGGCCGCGCTGGGCGATCTCGGCGTCGACCTCTCCGACTTGCGCAAATGCGAGCCGGATGCGGCGCTCGGCAATGGCGGCCTCGGGCGTCTCGCCGCGTGCTTCATGGAGAGCATGGCCACCCTCGCAATCCCGGCGATCGGCTACGGCATCCGCTACGATTTCGGCCTGTTCCGCCAGATCATCAATCAGGGCTGGCAGCAGGAATATCCCGACGAGTGGCTCGGCTTCGGCAATCCCTGGGAATTCCAGCGGCCGGAGGTGGTCTACAACGTTCATTTCGGCGGCCATGTCGAGCATGTCGACGAGCAGGGCCGCGATCGCGCCATATGGCATCCGGCGGAAACCGTGGAGGCGATGGCCTACGACACGCCGATCGTCGGCTGGCGCGGCGAGCGCGTCAACGCGCTGCGCCTGTGGTCGGCGCATGCGCCGGATCCGCTCGAGCTCGACGTCTTCAACACCGGTGACTACGTGTCCGCGAGCGCCGAGCAGGCGCGTGCGGAGGCGATCTGCAAATTCCTCTATCCGAACGACGAAAGCGCGGCGGGGCGTGAGCTCAGGCTGCGCCAGGAATATTTCTTCGTCTCGGCATCGCTGCAGGATCTCGTGAAGCGGCATCTCGCATCCGACGGCGGTTTGCGCAACCTCGCGCAGAAGGCCGCCGTGCAGCTCAACGACACCCATCCGAGCCTCGCGGTCGCGGAGTTGATGCGGATCCTGGTGGACCTGCACAATTTCCGCTGGGACGAGGCCTGGAAGATCACCGTCGCCACGCTGTCCTACACCAACCACACGCTGCTGCCGGAGGCGCTGGAAACCTGGCCGGTCGAATTGTTCGAGCGGCTGCTGCCGCGGCATCTCGAGATCATCTACCGGATCAACCAGCAGCATCTCGCGCTGGCCGAGGAACGCTGCCCCGGCGACATCGAATATCGCGCCTCGGTGTCGCTGATCGACGAGAAGAGCGGCCGCCGCGTGCGGATGGGCCAGCTCGCCTTCGTCGGCTCGCATCGCATCAACGGCGTCTCTGCGATGCATTCCGATCTGATGAAGGAGACCGTGTTTCACGATCTCCACCATCTCTATCCCCAGCGTATCACCAACAAGACCAACGGCATCACCTTCCGCCGCTGGTTGATGCTCGCCAATCCGAGTCTGACAGCGCTGTTGCGCGAGACGTGCGGTGAGGCCGTGCTCGACGACTTCTCGCTGCTCGAACGGATCGAGGAGCACAGCAGCGACATCGAGTTTCAGCGGCGCTTCCGCGACGTCAAGCACCACAACAAGCTGGCGCTGGCGCGGCTGATCGGCGAACGCAATGGCGTCAAGGTCGATCCGTCAGCGCTGTTCGACGTGCAGATCAAGCGCATCCACGAATACAAGCGGCAACTGCTCAACATCCTGGAGACCATCGCGCTCTACCACGCGATGAAGGACGAGCCGCAGCGCGACTGGGTGCCCCGCGTGAAGATTTTCGCCGGCAAGGCGGCGGCGAGCTACCGCTATGCCAAGCTGATCATCAAGCTGATCAACGACGTCGCCGAGATCGTCAACAACGACGCTTCACTCGGCGGCAAGCTGAAGGTCGCCTTCCTCGCCGACTACAATGTCAGCCTCGCCGAGGTGATTATCCCGGCCGCCGATCTCTCCGAGCAAATCTCCACCGCCGGAATGGAGGCCTCCGGCACCGGCAATATGAAGCTCGCGCTGAACGGCGCGCTGACGATCGGCACGCTCGACGGCGCCAATATCGAAATCCGCGACTGGGTCGGGACTGAGAACATCGCGATCTTCGGCATGGAGGCCGGCGACGTCATGGTCCGCCGCAAGCAGGGACTGGATGCCAGCGACGTGATCCGCAAATCGCCGCGGCTGGAACGCGCAATCCGCGCCATCGAGAGCGGCGCGTTTTCGCCAGGCGATCCCGCCCGCTTCGCCTCGATCGGTCACGCGCTGCGCTTCCTCGACCACTACATGGTCTCGGCCGATTTCGATTCCTACTACGATGCGCAGCGCGGCATCGATGCGCGCTGGCAGGTAACGCCGGCCTGGACGCGCGCCTCGATCCTCAACGTCGCGCGCATGGCGTGGTTCTCCTCCGACCGCACCATCCGCGAATATGCCGAGGACATCTGGCACGTGCCGGTGCATCCGACCGCGCCGCCACTGCTCGGCACGCGACGCGAGGCCAAGGGGTAATCCCGGGGCGCGGAAATCGATTACGTCCGACGTCATTGAATTCGGCACCGCTGCCGGGGTACTGATGTTGCGCGTCATCGCGAGGAGCGATAGCGACGAAGCAATCCATGTCTCCGCTTGTGGAAGCATGGATTACTTCGCGGAGCCTGTCATCGGGCGCGCATGCGTGCGACCCGTTGGCTCGCAATGACAGAGACGAACGTCTGCGATCAAGGACTCGTATGCTCACCAAGACCCCGCACCTTTTCGATGAAGCAACGGCCGTCACCGCCGGCGACAGCCGCTGGCAGGGACGCACCAGCCCGGATTACTGGGCGTTCGTCGGGCCGTTCGGCGGCTGCACCGCCGCGACGATCCTGCGGGCATTGATGCAGCATCCGCAGCGCGCCGGCGATCCGCTGGCGCTCACCGTGAACTATTGCGCGCCGGTCGCCGAGGGCAGCTTCGATCTCGACGTCCGCCTGGTGAAGGCCAATCGTTCGAGCCAGCATTGGTCGGTCGAGATGACGCAGGGCGGCGGCGACGTCGCGACGCTGGCGAGCGCCGTATTTGCCGAGCGCCGGCCCTCATGGTCGCACCAGCAGGCCAGCTTTCCCGGCGCCACGCCGTTCGAGCAGCTCCGGTCCTATCCCAAGCTCGCGATGACCTGGGCCAATCAGTACGACTTCCGCTTCGTCGAGGGCGAGCCGAAGCTCGGCAGCGCCGCACCGCAGCAGCCGTCGAGCGCCTATTCAAAACTCTGGATCGCCGACCGCTCACCGCGCAAGGTCGACGCGCTGTCGCTGATGTCGATGTCGGACGCCTTCTTCGGCCGCATCTTCCACGCGCGGAATGAGCTGGTGCCGTTCGGCACGGTGTCGCTGACGACCTACTTCCACGCCGATACCGTCGACCTCGACGCGGAGGACACCACCCGCCTGCTCGCGGTGGCCGATGCCAAGACCTTCCACAAGAGCTACGGCGACCAGCATGGTGAATTATGGTCGCCGTCCGGCCGCCTGCTCGCCACCACGACGCAGATCGCCTATTTCAAGGCGTAGCAGCGTGTTCGCGCAAAGCGGACACCGGCTCGCGTGAACGCGGGCTTCGGCTCTGATTCAATCAGAGCGAAAGCCCATGGGAAGGCAAATATCCACATGATCCATCGCGGCCGGATTGCCTATTTCACAGGTTGAAGGAACATTGGCGCGTTGCTTCTGTTTCACGCCTTTGGGAGCACTGCCGCATGTCCGAAGCCGACAATTCCAGACCCTCGCGCATCGCGCTGCTTGGCGTTCCCATCGAGATCGGCGCGGCGCAGGCCGGTCCGCTGATGGGGCCCGATGCGCTGCGCACGGCGGGCATCGCGCGCCTGCTCGAGCAATTGGGCTTTTCCGTTGACGACCACGGCAATCTTGCGATCCCGGCCGTCGTCGCCGACGGCCCGGTGCCGGCAAACACCAAATTCTACGACGAGGTGAAGACCTGGACCCGCGCGCTCTCCGAACGCGCTTACTGGCTGGCGCATTCCGGCGCGATCCCGATCTTCATGGGCGGCGATCACTCATTGTCGATGGGGTCGATCAATGGCGTCGCGCGCTACTGGCAGGAGAAAGGCCGGCCGCTGTTCGCGCTGTGGGTCGACGCGCATGCCGACTACAACACGCCGGCCACCACCATCACCGGCAACATGCACGGCATGTCGGCGGCCTTCCTGTGCGGCGAGGATGGTCTCGACAACCTGCTCGGCGGCCTGCCGCGCGCCTCGATTCCGCCCGACCGGCTCGACCTGATCGGCACGAGATCAGTCGATCCGCTGGAGCGCAAATTATTACGAGAGCGCAACGTCTCGATCGCCGACATGCGCCAGATCGACGAGTTCGGCGTCGCCGTGCTGACCCGTCGCGTGATCGATCGCGTCAAGGCCAAGAACGGCGTGCTGCACGTCTCGTTCGACGTCGACTTTCTCGATCCCGCGGTAGCGCCCGGGGTCGGCACCACCGTGCCGGGCGGGGCGACCTATCGCGAAGCGCATCTGATCATGGAGCTGCTGCACGACTCCGGGCTGGTGCGCGCGCTGGATATCGTCGAGCTCAATCCCTTCCTCGACGAGCGCGGCCGCACCGCACGCGTCGCGGTCGAATTGATCGGCAGCCTGTTCGGCCTGCAGATCACCGATCGTCAGACGCCGAGCAACGCAGTGTTGCCGGAGATGGGCGAGTAGCGAATCGCGCCCCTCGCCGCCCCATCAGTCCCGCGCAAAGGCTTCGCCTTGTCGCTGGAGGCGCGAGCGCAGCGAGGCTCGAAGGATGACGGAACTGAAGGCGGGACAACGTATCCGACGTCGTCCCTGCGAAGGCACTAGGGCATCTACACATCTTTGGGGCGCGACAGATTGACTCGGGACGGCATGATGTGCGGTCGCCGCAGCGACTTGTATGATTCTCTGTCTGGCGTTTTGATTCGAAGGAGCGCCAGAGATGCA
>Ga0209589_1006091_pt1 | contig 20135 bp, 8 predicted proteins | sample CowpeawhiteBW_FD_187525 | JGI IMG/M metagenome (GOLD analysis project Ga0209589, IMG submission 187525) | Root nodule microbial communities of legume samples collected from California USA - Cow pea white BW (SPAdes) (version 2) | ecosystem: Host-associated > Plants > Roots > Nodule | place: USA... | reverse complement strand
TCCTTGTTCCGCTTTAACAAATTTAATGAGAATAACCAAATTGCATCAATTTTTCAAAAGTCATAACCAAATTGAGACTAGAAAAAACTTGAGAACCAACTTGATATTTTTAGATGAAAATAGTGACAAAAAGATTAATTAAACCTAAATATTTTTATTCTTTATATATTAAATTTTATGTTTTATTATCTATTAACATTAATTGATTGTATTTTATAAAAGAAATAAAAAGTTTTCATCCATTTATAAAATATACTACTTATAATTTAAAAAATTTTAAAAAAATTTTAAAAATTTTAAAATATTTTAAAATATATATATTTAAAAAAAATTCAAAAATCTTTGGAGGGGCCATGGCCCCTCCCAGCTCCTTCTATGCTCTGCCATTGATAAGCGCTATTGTGCTTAAGAGAATGATTACATTTAATGCATTTCTACATCAAAGTTGTTCATATCTAATGAAGATGTTCAAGTTAGTCTAAAGCTGACTCAAGAGCCAAACAATCATTTGCGATGACTTTTTTCTCTTGCACCTGTATAAAATCATTTTTTTTAAAAGGTAGAAGAGTTTGATTTGCAAAAGTGTTGAATTGCTATCAAAATATTTCTGGTCGTAAATAGCTTTGTAAAAACACTAATTGTGCTCATTTAAGAAACTTCTATAAAGTGTTTCATCTTATGCAATCTCTTTACTATTGAGTGGTCTTGTGTGATCTTTTAATCTCATCCTAGACAATAGTTTTGTCTTAAGGAGTGACTTTTTAAAAGAATACTTGTGTTAAGTCACAAGTGACTTATTGTTAAAAGAATATTCGTGTTAAGTCAACAATGGTTTGTTGTTAAGTCAAGAATATTTATGAAAGAATACTTGTATGGTTGCCCGATAGTGGCTATGAACTAAAATGGTTTTTGTTTGTATTTTATAGAAATAAGTTGTCCAATGAAACTTGACTAGTTAATCAATAAGTGAAGGTAGTTTGTATTATCAAACGAACCAATATAAAAATATTGATTAATCTTTTTATGTCCTTAATTTGTTACATTACATGTTATTTTATCTACTTTAACTAAAATAGAACATTTGTGAAAAAATAAATTGAAAACCCAATAAAAAATCATTTGTCATACATGAACCAATGCATAACTTGAAATAAATATAAAGAAATGCAATTTTTTTTATCAAATGTTGAAGCTAAATATAGAGTGACGACATCTCCCATTTGCAAACTTGTTAGTAAAACATTTCCTCCAATAACTAACATTTGATGAGATTCAAAAAATAAGATACATTATAATAATCAAATAGTTCTCTACATTATTTTCAATCATGTATTTTATGAGAAGATCAAACACATATAACTCGACTATACGAGAGAAGTTGTTGTCTAAGAAAATATATACCAAGTTTTTTGGATTGAATAATAAACTTGTATATGTATAAATGAGAGGTCCCAAATTAAATTTATTTATTTTATTCTTTGTACATATAAATTGTATACTTCAATTTGAGAAGAGATGTTGAAATAAAATTAAAAAAAATTAAAATAGACTCTTAATACAAGAAAATTCTTAAATAATAATTAATTTCAGTAACAAAAAAGTGTTAGTGACTATAGTTTAAATATCAATTTACAAAATAAAAAATTATTAGTTATTAAAATAATCATTATTATGACTAAAATATTATTGGTCACAATTTAATTAGAGACTAATTTAGAAACCAATTCCTTTGGTAGTCAAAACCTTGATATCTAATATTTAGTTATCAATTAATAAATTAATTTATTTGATAGACAAAATCTTAATAGCTAAATTTTAGATACCAATTATATTTTTTTAATCATAATGACTGATTTAACAAATAATTTTTTATTTTATAAATTAATATCTAAACTATAATAACTAATATTTTTTTTCGTTAAAATTGGTTGCTGATGTGAGATTTTATTACAGTGTCTTTTTATTTATATACAAATATTGTTTTGAGTTATCTATATACTTGTTGGTGTCTTATCCTATTTTTCTACTCTTTTTTTTTCCTGTTATATCTACTTTACAAATTTTATATATAAGTACCAGAAAAGAAGATGATCTTATACAAACTTTCTAATGAATATTGTCTCTCTCTTTATTTTTCTCAAATATTTTAAACAAGGTTTGTATTTCATATTTAACTTTACTGATTAAAATATACAATTATGTAAATAGATTTTTCTCAATTCGTATAATAGCATTACATAATGCACTAAACTACTTTTTTTTAGCATTTCAATTTTTAAAAGTTGAACAAAAAAGATAATCTTGTTTAACTTTTAATATAAATAGTTCAAGATTTTACAATTTAGTTTAATAAAATATTTTATTTTCAATTTTTCTTTACACCCCCTAATTCATTGTATAACCACTACAAAAAATATTTAATTAATGATCAATTTTAGTGACAAAAAATGATTAGTCATTATAGTGACCAGTTTAGATATTAATTTATAAAATAAGAATTATTGGTAACTAAAATAGTTTCTAAATTGGTCTATAAACTGGTCACTATAGTGAATTAGTATCTAAATTGGTCATTAACATTAACTATCAAAGTTTTAGCTCCAAAAAAAAAATATTCTCAGAATTTGTATCTAAATTTATTATTAATGGGGCACATTTAGTGACTAATTTTTTGGATAACTAAAATCTTGGTAACTAATGTTAGTGACCAATTTAGAGACTAATTCACTATAATGATAAATTTAGAACCAGTTTAGAAACTACTTTATTTATCAATGATTTTAGTTTATAGATTGATATCTAAATTGGTAGTGACTAATTATTTTTTATCATTAAAATTAATCATTAATTAGATATTTTCTTGCAGTGAACTTACATTAATTGTTAAGAAGAAGAAAAAAAAAATTAAGATCATAGGATTTTGACCAACAATAAAATATGATTTTTAAAAGCTTTGAAACATAATAATTTTAATTTAATAACTAAAGTTCTTCAAAAACCCAATGGAGAACACTAAAGACAAATAAAGGACGTTAATTTGCTATTATTGTCATTATTTCAACCAGTGAAAATAATACAGGTGCAATATTCGCATTTTCTAATTTTCATAAAAATTTTAGTTAAGATCAATAAAAAATTATATAATTAATTTTTGAAATAATTGTTAAATATAAAATTAGAAAAATAAAATATATGCACAAAAGAAATTTTTTAAATAACCATTAAAGACAAAAGAGAATTTTAGAATGACGGTTAAAAATAAATTATTTATAAAATAATACATTTTTAAAATAATAATTAAGGATAAAATTGGAATAACGAGATTTAATATATATTAAATCCAAATCTATATTGTTTTAATTCTATTTAAGTGGATTTATCTCAAATCCAAAATCATGTTTTTGAATTTTAAATCCAATCCGGTTAATTGGATTTAGATTGGATTTTTTTTGGATTTTGAAAATCTAAATTTAAGGTGTTTCAAAGTCAAGTCAAAGTGATTAAGGATCAAATCAAACTAAGTCGGACTAAGGTTCAAGGTCGAGCAAAGTTGGTTTACGGACAACGTTGAGTCGAGTAGGCCCAAAACGAAGGTCGATTCAAATTAGCTTATGTAGAGTCAATTCAGATTGGGTTGAAACATCAAACCGAGTCGACCTTAGCTAAGGGGGTCATTTGAGTCAACTTGGGCCGAAGGTTAAGACTTGTTTATTTGGGTCAAAGATAGAGACAAGTCAGCTCAGGTTGAAGATCAAGTTGCGTCATCTTAGGCTAAAGGTCAAACCAATTCGTTTCGATATGAAGTTTAAGCAAAGTTGACCCTGAAAAAAGGTCGAGCTGAATAAGAATGAGGTGAAGGTCGAGTTGAGTCGATGCGAACATAAGGTCTAGTAGAGTTGACCTCAGTAAAAGGTCAACCTAACTCATCCTTGACTGAAGATTTGAACATCAAGCCGAGTCAGCCCAGGGCAAAGGTCGAGTCGACCTTGGTCGAAAGTTTAAATGAGTTGGATTTAGTAGAAGGTCGTGCCAATTCGGTTCGACTCGAAAGTTGTGTCAGATCGACTTAGGTTGAAGGTTAAACAAAGTTGGCTTTGGTCAAAGGTCGAGTCGAGTTAGCCACAACTGAAGATTTAGTCGAATCGATCTTAGTTGAAGGTCGTACCAGGTTGGACTTGGTTGAAGGTCGAGTCGAGTTTGTCTAAGTTGAAGGTCGAGTCGAGACGTGCACGGTCGAAAGTCATGCCTAATCGATCCTGACCAAAGGTCGTGCATAGTTGACTCTAACTAAAGGTCAAGCCTGGGTCCAGGTCAAGCTGAGTTTGCTCAACCCATGACAAGTAAACCTAATAGGAAGTAATAATAGTAAATATTTGATCTTCAAAAATATATTTGAATAGCTCAAGGGAGAAAAATTTATATATCATTTTGTTAAAAATTTCATATCAACGAGAGTCAAATTTTACATTACATATAGGTATAACAATCTTTACCTTACATAACTGACTGATTTAGGGAGATCTATATCGAAGCCTTATTATATTTGTAATCTAACATTAAAAAGAAAAGTCCAAAAAGATTTTATATATATATATATATAAGACGCACCCAATTGGTGATGGAATCCTAAGTTGAACAGGATTTGCAATTAACAAACAATCAAAATGAGATTTACATAATTTGTCAAACTTGATGAAAGAGATAGTTACTTACCTTTGCAGAATCTTTGGGTGTTCTGTATAGCGTGACATGTCTCTTTTACATTCAATGAAGATAAAAAAACATAATTTAAGTAATTAGGTATATAGATTCCTCCCATATATTTGTGATTAGTTGTGACTGTGCATAAAAGAATTCAGAGGGAAATTAGGATCTTGGTCTAACCCACAACCTATGCTTCATGTCCTTCAACATTGTCGAGTGATTCAATCTAATAAGATAATAGGCTAAGTTGTGTCTCGAAAGTGTGATTTACCTAAGAATATAGGAGGATGGATGTTCATAGTTGAAAGTGTGTGTGCTGTTTTTATTACTTATTTTGACCAAGTCTTTATTGACTTCCACATCTATATAATGTTGTTTAACTACATTTTGTATGTTTATCAATAAAATCCTATTTTTGTGTGTAAAACCATCAATTATTTTTTCTTAATTTTGTTCAATATTTTTATTAAATATGGAAGAATAAAGATGATTGAAGTGAGAAAAATTTTGAGTTAAATAAATTTAATCGATGTTTGTAGTAATTTCTTTTATTATTAATATAAATGTTATTCTTTATTAATAGTTTGTTAACATTTTTGTTTTCTAATATCAAGTGTGAAAATTTTTAGTCAACATCAATTACAATTATTTTTTATTAATATGATCTTAGGAAATTTTTTACTAGAAAAAGTCCAGAAAAAACTTTCTCAACCATAAACATTCTAGAAATATGATCAATGTTAACCTAAATAATTGTGATAGAATCAACGTAAAACAATCTAAATTGATATTAATTGAGAATAAAAGTTACAATTGATATTAATATTTGTAAATTATTAAAAATTATTTGATATTTAAATAATTTTTTTTATATATCTATAACAATATATAAAGAGGATTCCTTTTTTTGTATCCATATTTCAAAATACCAATTTTACTTTCTAACATATGATTATTTATTATATTTTTTAAAATTGACCATTACTTTTACAAGATTTTATAAAAAATCGTCTATCTCTGCTTTTTCTCTTTTCCTCTAATTATCAATAGTTATTTTCTCATCTTTTCTGATATATTTCACTTTATTTTTAATAAATATTTTATTTTATATATTAACTTAAAAACATTACATTATCATCATCAACTAATATAATATCACGCATATTTAAAAAATACGTACACACAGGCGTTGTCGCGCTGTGTGTACACTAGTAATAGTAATCGAAATACTTTATTTAATTGAAAATATTAAAAAAAATTAAATTTGAAAGGTCTTGTTGAAACTAAATATTAAAAAAAATGAAATGGGTTTATCTGTGATGAAGATTAACAAGATTTGCATTTTAAAATGGTGATGCATGTTGACATTTCAATTTTGATATTTTGATATTTGAATGGAAAGTTGATGCATATAAGAAGTGATTGTTCTAAAGTGGTCCCTTGTTGAGACTATATTGTGAAAGGTAGAGGAAAGTTTTAGGGTATAGAATTGGAAGAGTGTAGGGTATGTATAGAGTGAAAATCATAAATTCAGAGACCTCAATTTATATTCCCAACTGTTAAAAGGCATCATCGTGTTGTCAGTGTGGTCCAGAGTGGTTGGTGCACTTCATAATAATTTTAATTAATATCTACATCACCACATTTAATAAAAGTGAAACACACAAAATTCTGCTACTATGCTACCCCCAAACCCTATCTCTCTTTCAACTACCACCTAATTTTTCAACTATCTACCTACAACTTTCCAAAAGTTCAATTTTACCTTATCTAAACTTACTTAATGCAATCATAAATACTTTATAATCTTCATTAATCAAAGGAAAACGCTATGTCACTCACTGGTTAAGAAATTAAAAAATAAATGTGTTTTTTAATATCTAAACTTTTCATTTATCATCTTCTTAACCATTGGTTGGCCAAACCCTAATTCCAGTTGCTCTAAATTAGCACTGCTTAGTTTTGATTTAGTGAACTCTCTCCAATGTGAAATCAATATTTAGAATTTTAATATTTTTCTTTCTAAAATTTGATAGAATTTATGACTTGGTATCTCTTCTTAAAAAAATGTAGTATTTTTTGGAAAGTCAAATTTGAATATCTAAAGTTTGATTGACGAATAATGTAGAAGATTTTTCGGAGTCAAATAACAGTTTAAATTCATCTTTTATTTTTTAACATGACAAAACTTCAATGACTCTAACATATTATTTATAGGAACAGTATCAATAAAACTTTGGTAATATATATATATATATATATATATATATATATATATTAAATCTTATTTAAAGTGTGATCAAACAGAAACATGTGAAAAACTTTATGACCAAGTAATCGAGGATATTTACTCAAGAAAAATTACATTATTACAGTAAATTTATATATCATGTCGAATATAATAAAGGAAGATAAGACAACGCATTATAAAATAAAATAGTTGTGATGATAAGAAAAATAGTGCTGCAAATGTTATGTTTACTGAAGTTTCATTAAATTTTGACTAAGAAAAAACATATATTTTTTCATCCCGTCTTCTTCGTTAAATTCGATTCACAGTTGGGTATATTAATGCGAAAGAAAAAGAAACAGTGTAAGTTTTAAACTATTTAATAAATCTTGTAGTTTTATTAAATATATTATTGTAATTTAATTATTTTTAGGAAAATATTTCTACATTTTAAAAGATCTAAGTAAGTCCCATTTCATTCGTCTAGTATAAACTATAAGATGCTATTTGTAAATTCTCAAGTTAAAAAAAAATGAAGAAATTTACATAAATGTCATAATACTCATTTAAAAGATTGTTGGAAATATTGTCTACTTCAAAGCACACGGACAGACGCATGCTCCTGAAATGGATACATCATATATATACATAACCCAAGTTTTGTAAGAAACATGTCTTTTACAAAAGTTAAAATAATAGTGATGGAATTATGCTTTCAACCAAAGATTTGATTCATATTTATTTTGTATGCATATTTTACATTACTTATCAAGAGTGACACTGTCACTGTGAATAATATATGATATTATGTTTTTTTTTATTTGAATGAATATTTAAATTTTAAATGAGGAAATATTATATTAGTTTTTAAAAATGGTTTAAGGTTAGGTGACCATTACAATCATTGTTAATCGTGATTTAGCATCATTATACCCGAATTTGAGCTCTGTTTTTTTCTTTCAAACTACGTGCATCACAAGTACAATATTGTTGATAATAATTGTAACTATTTTCTTACAGAATAATATTTGTATTTGTTATCACTTTTGAATAGTCTCTTTTTTAAAATTAAAAATACTTAAATCATAATTGAGAGAAATTATATTGTAATATATAATGAATTTATTAACCACAATATGCTTTATTAAAAGCCACATATTATAATTAACTCATTATGAAAATTTGGGTAGTGGTTTTGTAATTCAAAAAGTAATATTATTAGATTGTATATTATATATATTAAGTCTTAAACATAGAATGTTCTAAGAATTTTAGGATTTTAAAATACAATCACGATTGTTATCAAAGGATGAAACCCTTCTAGAAAGCGTTTTTCTACTCTTATATTATAAATAGAATGCGCGCACACACAATTTTCTTAATATTTTTTATCTTTTATCTCGTTTTAGACGTGAATTTCACACAAATATCCAAAAACAATCCCTATTAACTATTCCCAATTTATCTTTATATATAATTTTTAAAATACCCTTTATTTCAAAATATTAATATTTGAAGTATGAAAAGGAACATTAAAATTTCAAATTGTAAAAGAATATTTTAAAGATCCCTCAAACTTAACCACTGAATAAAAAAAAAAGTCCAAAAAAATTAAATGCAAGAAATAGGGGTCCCTACGTGGTGGCTGGTGGGTTCGTGGAAGATGGAAAATGGTTAGTCAAACAGCGCACACGTACATAATAAGCACAAACCAGTTTCGTTCACTTTTGACGATATATCTGTTTTTGTTTTTCCCCTTCTTCATGGCCCAAACCAGAAGCTTGGAAACAAAACCAAACCAAACCAAACCAGTTCTAGTTCTAGTTCTAGTTCTACCCTCCAACCTACTCTCTCATCACTCAATTTTCATGTTATATATCATACCCTTTGGTCTTTTCTTTCTATCAAGATCATTCACAAATCAAAGAATGAAGAAAAGTGGCACAATCAACAACATCATCATGGTATGTTTCTCATGGCAAGAAGAATCAAAAGGGTCGGTCATAGGTTGTGATGGAGAAGTGTTCTATGAATTGCACAAGCCAAGGTATTGGCGCGCCTCAATTTGAAGACATGGTTAACAAGAAAACCAACCATGTGGTTTTAATTGAGCCGCGTCAATATCTCATCTTGCACTTCTTTCCATCTCCAACCCCTCAAACTCAGATATCCTCCCTGGTATGTTCTTCTTCTCTCTTCAATCTTCATGTTCTTTCCTTTTTCTCAATTACACCCTCAATTACTCTCCCGAGTTATGCAGTATAATTAAGGTTTGAACCTGTAACTTTGTGTAAAACACCTCAACCCGACCACTAGGTCAACCTTGTATCTTTGTTTTGTTTCTTATATGAACAACCTTGTTCTCCTCCTGTCTTTGTCCATCCTCACAATCAAACAAATTAATTCTATGTATTTATGCAGAAAACAAAACCAACCCCTTTTCTCTCTCTCTAAAGATGATGAAAAGCATACACATATTATATAGCCATGTGTATAATGCATATATATCTGATAGATATAAGTAGTGATTATCGAAGATATTCATTGAGCAGAAGAATTATTATGAAACACACTATGGCTATGTTAGGTAGGATGTGTAGATATCGATCTTGTTGGACACAAAATCTCTGGTTTTTCTTGGCCACCAACTTTTCTTTTCCACCTAGATATCGGTATCTTTGATTTGTCTTCTCCTCTCTATAATTGATCCTGGGAATCACGAGTATTCAAAACTTCTACTTCTTCTATGCACGTTGCTATAGTTTAAGAACTATATATGATGAAAAATTGACGCATATATAATGCTTATTAACGTCAGCAAGAGTAGGTAAAATTGGCGTATCAGGTCGGCCATCAGAGCTTGCACTATCCATATTCTATTGCATTATCTGTTATACATAAAATAGAGAGAATCCTACAAAAAATTAACATTAAATTCAAGTGAGAGAAGAGAAAAGAAATATAAGTCCAAAGTCACACACATACATGTTTTGTGTTATAGCTTCCACAGTTGAAAGAGAGGTAAAAAAAGGTTTTGACTTTAGGTTTTGCAATGTACTGATAGAAAGAATTAATGCGAAATTGTGTAGCTACTCATCTGAAATACTTAATGTGATGGATGTCCATGCCAGTTATGTGAAACAATAAATATATGCACGTAGAACTATAAATTCTGTGCTATGTTGAGAGGGTGGGGGTTGGTGTAGCAAAGTGATATCGAAACGAGAGAAGAATGATGTTATAGGGAGAATTAATGAAGGGAATCAAAGAAAGGGTTCATGGTTGAGCTATTCACAGAGTTATAGCTACTGAAACTCTTCCAAGTGCAAACTCTCAAGTGGGGCCTCCTCTTTTTTTTTCTTTTTTCTTTTTTTTTCTTTATTGTTTGTGTTTGCATTAACTCTCATACCTTAAGTTGTGTCCCCATATGCATAGCTAGCGGCGGGGCAGGCATTGTGAATTGTGATGTTTCTCCAACTATCCTGTCCTTTTGAGATTCCAATTAACTCATGCAAAATCTGAAAAGGAAAGAAAGAAAAAAATCCTAAAACAATTAATTAGGGTTTATAGCTTTATGGTCAACATGGAGGGAAGGGAAGGTCAATCTTCACAAGAGAAGTTCAATTTCAATCTACTGGTCCACCAGTCAATTGCACTTGACAAGAGAAGGTAAAAAAGTCTTAAAAAGGCAAATTTTTATATTTATAAAAAAAGAGTGAAAAAAGTGAAAAGTATAGTATTAAATGGGTGTAAAAACTTTTTTTTAAGTGTAAAAATATCCTTGTTCATATATAATAGTAAAAAAATATATATTTGATTGAATTTTAAATTTTTTATTGAGTGTTTTGAGTTGTTCCTCTATTTATCTTTTGTAAGATATAACAGAAATATATAGTACAATAAATTAATAGAGAATCTGAATAATTTGTGTATAATGTTTTTATGAAAATTAGGTTGACCAACCTGGGAATTGACCTAATTATATCAGCATAAAATAGTAAGAGTTGAGTTTATACATTTAAGGTTGGAAATTAAATTAATGCAACCTAACTATTTTGAGATTGTATTAGCTCGATGCTAGCTGTTTAGTGGTGGAGCTGGCTAGTACTCCATTGATCTTAGTTATATAATGAATTTAACGTGTTTCACTTTTAATTCAACTAATGGGTATTATACAAACTTTTTCCAATTAGATGTTAAATAATTTTTATGATACAATGAATTTCTAATGTTGTATTTATTTTAAATTCAACCAATTATAATAATCAAAAGTTGTTACTTACTATAATGACAAATTTAAATACCAAATTACAAAATAAAAAATTATTGATTACTAAAATAGTTATTATTATGAATAAAAATTATAATTGGTCTCTACATTGGTTTCCAAATTTAACAACCAAAGGAAACTTGCTATTAAACATTAGCTACAAGGTTTTTCTACCACAGAAAGTTATTTCTAAATTAGTTTCTAAATAGTTAATGGCTAATTTAACAATCAATTATAATTTTTAATTATAATCGTGACTATTTTATATATTAATAATTTTTTATTTTATAAATTGATATCTAAATTTATCATTATAATGATTAACAACTTTTAATTATTAAAATTGGTTGTTAATAAAATATTGTCTTGATTGATATTAAAATTGTTAGTTAAATAATCATATCAAAGCATGATAACTTTATTATTAATTATTAGAATATATACAATCAATATTTCCGAAAAACGATTACTTTATAAATATTAATTGTAACTATAGAAAAGCAATATTGTATTATTTGTTATATGGGTTACCTTTTCTTTATGTCACTCTAAGCAAAAACAATGACGTGAGAGGAACATCATAGGTTCATCACACTTGTTATATCTACCACTATCTAATTTCCTTTTTCTTTTGGTGACTCTTGCATTTTACATGCTGGCACAAGTTGATGATTTGATTATAATCCTGCTTTCTTCAACCTTTGTCATTACTCTAACAAAATCATAATCAAAAGGCCCACTAAAGCAGATTAGTTTTGATTTAGACAAAATTAGGGTCATCATTATTTGGTGCCTTCTTCCTTCCTTTCCCATTTATAGTATTTACTATAGAGAAAACAGAGAAAGGAAAAGTCTATGGATAATGGAATATTTTTCTACTTCGTTAAAAAGTTAAAGAAAAAGTTTACCTTCATGAAATTATTCAATTCAATCTTTTTTTAAAAAAAGAAAAAAAAAAACTCTCTTTGCTTTCTTCAATCAGCATTAGAACTTTCCACATTTTGAGTGAATTTAAAAAGAATGCAGGAAATAATTTTTGTATAATATGTAGACTTTTAAAGATTCACGAAGTATTCATAGGAAAAGCCCCATAAAATATGGGGATATTCTGTTAGTATATTCTATCTATATATAAAGGTGTTTATTATTGAAACAAGAAGTGTTAGCATAAAACTTTGTTTAGATTAACGATATATATAGTTTTAAAAGTTGTTGCTATATACAGAAAAACTCGTGTCATTTAACTTTCAAATAATATAAATAAGTCTACTCAATTAGATTATAAAGAAAAATTAGGAGGATAACAAAAAATAGTGATATTTAATTAAGATTTTTATAATTTATGAGAAGTATCTTATATAAATTTTGATATAATTTTAATACATTTGGTGACATTTATGTGTAATATTGTATTTTGTTATTGCTTCAAAACATATATCAATTTCTCTCAACTTCGTAAAAGAATGTAAAATATTTCTGCTTCATTTTAATTTGTATTGGTGTAACGCTTCAATAATATTTTTCTTTGAACTTCTTAGAACAAGAGTTACTTTTAAGGTAAAAATTAATTTTTATTCACAAGATTCAGGATTTTATTTAAAATCTTAAGTTTTTGTTGCTTATAATTTAGAATTTAATTTAACTTTACAAAATTGTTTAATAAAATGAATTTTAATTTTATTTATATATTATAAATTATAGATTAGTTGTATATGAAGTATTGTGGGGTCTCAAACATGTATGGAAAGCCAATTGGTTAACCATGAATGTTGACGAAGAAGGGCAGAGGAATAATTGAAAATTGTGAAAGACATATATAGTAAAACAATTCAATACGTAAGGCATATCTATGATGCAGAGATAGGCAAAACAAGAGTATCTTCACCTCTCTTCAAGATCCTTGGTGATGTAAGAATGATAAGAATACAATACAATTTCATGTTTGGAAATCCAATTCTGGATTAATTTCGTGTGTTCATGACTTAGAGACAAATGTCATACTTTCTCCGTCACACATAGCCACATAATCTTCCTCCTTGTTAAATTCCAATATTCAACGAACAATCAACATGATTACTCATCATTATCACAAAAAATTATTCACACAATTAAAATCAGCCAATTTCATAAAAGAATAAAAAAATAGCTTGTTTCCTTTAAGACTTTAGCTCTCGGTAAATGTTCTACTTGTAAATAGAAAACTCATATCAATAATATGAATACACTCTAGTAATTATAGTGAAATAAATTTATTTTGAACTTGTTTAAGTCACATGCAAGAATTCTCCGTCATGCACATGCAAATTTTTCGGAAATTGAACTTATGAGAAGTGGTAGAAATGAACTTATTCTAAACAAAATTTCAATCAACTAGAATTTAGTACTTCATACCAAGATTCTTAGAGTGCACTTTGATTTATTAATAAATGAGTAGATTGGTCAAATTGATGGTCAAATTCAATATTGACAAATTGTTTTCTGATTCAAATCGTTGACTTGTTTGGCCAGCTTCAGTATTGGCTAGTTGTGTCTTTTAAGTGAGGGTTAAGGGTTCAAAGTCCATATTCCAATTTCTTTTGTTACGTGACATCCATACATGAGAGTTCAAGGATATTCATGATCTTTTCCTGAAAATAAATGTGAAGAAGGTTAAGAAATATAGGGTAAGTTTCAACTCCCCTTATTACAGATGGAATGAAAAATCTAGAAAAAAATTTGGGTCTTAGGTGCATGACAAAATCTCGTTAAAGTGGAAGGCCCTACTACCACATTCTCAAATGATTATTCTACCATCTCCATTATCTGTTTGACCAGTCATCTCACTTATTGAAGAAAAGTTTTATTTTAACCTTTATTAGCCTTATTCTTGTTTTCCTTTCTAGATTGTTTAAAGATCAATTATTTTGCAGAATAAAACACAATAGAGAAAATAAATTCAAAGTTTGTTACAAAATTTTTGCTTAACACCAAGATTAGTGTTTGATATATTTTGGCCTATGTTGATTGCAACAAGTCATTTAGTTTCTGTCATACTTTCATTCAATATTTACTTTAAGTTCAATGCTTAAAACTAGACTAGAATCATAACATCTAATACCATAGGTTAAAAATATGAAGCACACTCAAAATCAGAAATTAGCAGTTCTACAATTTGTATGCTTTTTTCAAAACTACATCTTCCACATAGTTCCAAAAAAAATGTTCTTACATTCAAATTAAAGATAATGGAATCAAGAATGTAATGCAAAATGATTCATCCTAATTGGATAATTGTGACAAAAGTTATGCATCAAACAATTAACAAAGGTCAAAGATGTCCTCTACAATCCATTTTTGTACTTTTGAAATTAAATTGCATCTTTCACAAATGTCCAAAATTTATATTTTTACATTACAATTAAAGATAATTGAATAAAAAATGAAACAAAAAAAGAATCAATTCAATTGAATAATATGTTTGAAACATCAAATAAATTTAACAAAATTTAATTAAAATGACTAAATCTACGAATTTCTAAAATTGAAAGATTAAATTGAGTCCAAATTTCAAAGATTGATTAATTTCATTTTTCACTAAAAGTTAAAAAACCAAAAACATATTTATCTTTTATTTAAAAAATATGTAAACATTTTTTTGTTATTTTTCCATATATGACATAATAGTGATTTTCTTTAAATATTCTCTTTTAAATTAAATGTTTTTGGAACATATTTACACGGGTTAAATTGTACATTACATGTCCCATCAATGTCAACATGTGGATAAATAAAATATTTTTTTCTAAGAATCAATAAAAAATATATTTAATACTTATTATGAATTTTACTTTTAAATATTTATCTGTACAATTTTTTTTCATCTCTTCACATTTCCTTATTTATATTAAAAAAATTTAACATGTATAAATGAAATAAGTATAGGTTCAATGTTGAGTTCATAAAATAAAATACAATAAAATACTTGAATGGTTTATTTCCAACTTAGACACAAAATAAAGAGAAAAAAGTTTTGAGAATACTTTGCTAAGTGTTACACTTGGATGATGTTTTCACAAAAAGAATGAAATAAGACTTATCAAAATCATGAAGAATTTGTCAATTTATCTTTCCTAATAAAGATATGTTTTATGCAAGAACAATGATCTTAATATATTGATATAGACGGACATTGACATTTATGTTAAACACTATTTTTTTTTAAATTAATATTTTTTTCTATAACTGATCATTTAGTTAAAACATTAAATTAAATATAAAAGTTAAATATAATTAAGTGGAAAATACTCTCCTCCAAATACTCAAAGTTAGTGCATAATAAATTAACCAGAAATTAAAATAAAAACTCATGGATAATACTACCAAAAAAAGAAAGAATAAAAGAGATACTAAGTTACAAGAATGATTTGGCATCCCAACATTTTTAAAGAAGCAGATAAATTTAAACATATGGCAAGTGGAGTCAGAAAAAACGTAAAATAGTAGAACATATAAAACTTATTCATGAAGTAAAATGATAGTTTAATTAATCGGATCGTACCCACGATATATGTCAATCTCGTATTCGTTTTTAAAAAAATGTCAATTACATCCCAACTTTTGCAGAAGTGCTTCAATTAGGTCTCTTTGAGACGAAGTTGACTAATGCTATTAACGACGTATCACGTGTCAGTCTGTGATTTTTTTAATTTTTTTTTTAATTTTTTAAAATTTTTAAAAAAAAAATGTCACGTGTCAGGTCCCTGTGTGTGACACATGGTATTGCAATGTCACGTGTCAGTGTCACTATCAGATGTCATTGTGTTGATTTCGATTTAGTCCTCATATATGTCTTTTTGTTTCAATTTAATATATACTTATGTGTATTTGATTCAATTTTGTCCCAATATTTTTTAATAATTAAAATATTTTTGTAATCCATTTTTTATAAGATTAAAACTAATGAAGTATAAATATTTTTACAAAATTAAGTACTAATATTTATATTGTTTCTCTCAATTTCAGACCAAATTTATTATTTGTATAAATGTTATACTAATATTTTTTATTAAAAACGATTTTTTAACATATTACTTTATTAATTACTTTTTTTTATTAAGTACTCTTGTTTTGTTAATTATTCTTTTTTTTCAAAATAGAACAATATTGTCTCTTACTAATTTTAAACCAAAATTTCTATTTGTATCAATGGCATGTCGTTAACGGCATTAGTCAACTTCGTCAGAAAGTAATCTAATCAAAGCATTTTTTAAAAAATGGATATAATTGACATTTTTTTAAAAATGGATATCAGATTAATACACCTCTACCAAAATAAGTATCATCTGAATAATTAAACTTGAGAACAAAGAAAGATTAAAATAAAATAATTAGACAAGCACGATAAAATATCAATTTTATGATGTCCAAGAAAATAATTGTCTTTGTAAATTTGTAGAAAGATGTCAATGTCAATCGCTAATGTTACAGAAAAATGTCAATGTCCATGCACTGTTTTTTATTTTATGATTTTTTTTTTCATATAAAAGTTCACTCTCATAAAGTTGTCTCCAACATATTTACTATTTTTGTAATTAATACAAGTGTTTTTATTAAACTCCTGAATAAAAAAAATCATATTTTAACTACTGCTCATTAAACAAGTCATTCCCCACTTAGTTATATTTGTTCATTTCAACTGTTAAACACAAATAATTGATTCATTCACAATTACCTACTAATATAAACTAAAATTATTTAAAATATTATTTTTATAATATAAATAAAACAACATAATCAAAAGATAAATACGCAAGCAATATGCGTAGATAATGATGGTAAGCATTTATAGAAGGATGGAGTGTGAAATGCCAATTGTAGCTCATAATATACTTTAATTAATATAACTATATTTTTATGGATATAAATAACACAAACTTTTACCAAAAAAATTAGATACTGTATTGTTAGGTGACATTTGGCTGTATTAAATTAATTGTTGATTCTGTTACGGAAAGAAAAAGAAATTAAAAGTATGTTTGAAGAGAGATATTCGTTAGAAAGGTTGATTGAACAAATCAAACTAAAATAAATCCATCGTAGATTCTGATAGATTCTCACAAGAAAATATTATTTCAAAATCTTTAAAATATTGATTTTGCTTAAATAAATTTTTGAAATAAATTTACTAGGAACTCTAAATCCATTAATTATAGTAAAGTCAACATATTAAAAATTGAAAAGCTATAATATATATGGTCACGTTATAAAACTATATTTCTTTAACCACCACAAATAAATAATTTAAAAATAGTGGTTGGGTAGAAAAGCTATTCCCCACCAAATCCATAAATTAATAAACCCTGAAACATTATAAAACAGTATTTGACTTTATCTTTTTTGTCACAAATACATTAAAATCTCCTAATTTTCCTTGAGTCTGGGAGATTAGCTGGCAATTTGGGATTTCCTTTTTCACCCCTACCTTCTCTGCCGTTCCATGATGGTGGGAGAAATCTAAATGATTAATAGATTAAAATTATTATGAATTTTATAATTTTAAATATAATTTTAATTTTTTTTTTCATTTTAGACTTTTTCAACACCTATATAAAGTTAGAGGAATCGTGATGTGCAAAAAGTAATTTCATCAGAATTTAAATCTGGGAAACTCGTTTCCTAGTTGTTATGGTTTGTATGCGTCTAACTCAAATTGATAATGACTTAACAAAAGTTTTGGGCATTGCTAGTGACACTTCTCAAATTCATACTATTTATCCTTTCAACCTATTTAGAAAATTGTTCTTTTAAAGAAAACTTTCAAACATATGACACATTCCATAACTCAAGATAAGTTTTTATTATGTATCTTTATCATAAAAATGTTTTCATAGTTTTAAAAACTAGAATGCTTTTTTTTTATCGTGACGAAAATGTTTTCATAGTTTTAAAAACTATAATGCTTTTTTTTTTTTATCGTGACGACTCATAAATGGATTATTTTCATCATGATATTAATAAATTATTATTGGAAAAAACTCTAGAGAATCATTCCATTAACAGATAAATAAGATAAAAACAAAGAACACAATAATATAACGTGAAAATTCTAAAATTAAAAAAAAAAACTACGACAGTAGAGAATAATCATTATGTGTAAATTTGTACAACACACAGAAAACATTCTCAACCCTTTGACCCCGAGTACACCCCCTCCAGAGCAAGAATTTCGCAACACTTCCTGACACTCTGTTACAAGAGAATAAGAAAAATCAAACACTAACTCAAAATGTCTTTGACTTGGAACAAAGAATATCATGGACTTAGAGTCCGTAATTGGAGTCTCCACCTTATATTTTGTTTTGTTGGTATTAATCTTAATTATCTATTATTAGGAAGATTTGGGTTAAAGATGACAATTTTATTAATTGATGATACATTTTTTCAACATTATATTTGTTTATACTATTTAATTATTGTTTATTTTATTGATGGTTTCAATTTCTATTTAGTTATAGTAAAAAACGGTTAATATTTTTTTTCAATTGTTATAAATTGTAACTTGATCTTCAAAATTGTGTTGAGTTATACTAATTAAAGTCATTTACTTTTATGTTAATTATCTATATATCCGTTTTGGAAAATAATAACTTGTTAGGAGATAATTTTAAATATGTATTCAATTTTCTTTAAGGTAATTTGGTTTTATGTTAATTTCATTTTGACTTATATATTTATTTATTTTATTATTATCTTATGTAACTAATTAAGTTGGTTTGGAAAATATTAGATTATTTGGGAAGAAACTTTATTAAGTAGTTAGAAGAATTACTTTCATATAAATGATAGTTTTAGGCCTTCTTTTGATATCTTATGCATAATTTTTTGATAGTTTTTACGATGATGTGTAAAATTTACTTATAGCAGTGAAATTTTGCAAATTTGTTTGAGAATTATATTCTTTTGGTAAATGTGTGGAAGTTTCATGTTGATTAGAGATAAAGTGATTTAAAGTGATTTCATAATATATAATTGGATAATATATAATTGGATGTAATTCTCACATTAGATATCAATTTTATGGAATTGAGTTAGATTTAAAGTTGTAAATCTCGTCTTAAAAATTAGTTTTGTGGAACTTGAATTAAGTTTAAAGTCTATCTTTTAACATATGAAATTTATATTATGACATATTTGTAAGTAAAATTTTAACCTCTTATTTTATTAGTATGTAAATTTTTGATTATATATTATGAAATTGTCTTATCTCTCAATGTGGGACTTTTAACAAATTTATATGATTGTAAGATACAATATTATATTAATTTAATATTATTTAATTAGTAGTATTATTTTATTAAAGATTAAATTGATGTGAATTTATGATTTCTTTTTGTATTAAACTTTCATAGTTTCGATGTCAAATTTTAAAAAATATATATAGTTTCCCAAATTTAATTATATTATGATTTTTTTGAAATGACATTTTTAAATTATTTATATGTTAAATTCAAATACCAACCTAAAATATTATTTAACAAACAAAATAAATTTAGTGATCGAATTAGAGGACTATATTTATTTATTCATTCACAAAATTTACAACTAAAATATATTAAAATTGAGATATAAAGAAACTTCAATTTCGTATTTAAATTTATGATCTATAAATACGTTTAACTCATTCATTAATACTGTTGAATCTCAATTTAGTTGTAGGCAAACCATTAAATTTAGAATTTTTCGTAACAAATCTAGTATTAAAAACATTAAACATTAGAATATAAACAGAATCATGTTAAAATATCCAATTAAATATATATCTCAATAAATCTAGTTTTTATTTATATATTTTCACATCCATATTTCAACAAAATTGTCCTTGGGTTTTGTTATACAAAGTGACAAGGAGTAATATTCTCCTTAAAGAAAAAAAAAAAAAAGAAGCAAAATCAT
>Ga0209589_1006083_pt1 | contig 20154 bp, 10 predicted proteins | sample CowpeawhiteBW_FD_187525 | JGI IMG/M metagenome (GOLD analysis project Ga0209589, IMG submission 187525) | Root nodule microbial communities of legume samples collected from California USA - Cow pea white BW (SPAdes) (version 2) | ecosystem: Host-associated > Plants > Roots > Nodule | place: USA... | reverse complement strand
AGAGATTTCCTCTCTCTACCTCTAGCCACCTTCCTTAGGCTAGCATAGATTAGGAAATCCTATCACCTCTTTCACCTTCCATTGCTTGCAAGTGCCTTCCAACTTGCCTCCATTCCTTCATCCATTTTCGCTGCCCATGGAGCTCTTCATGCACCTTTGGAGCTCCACCACTAAATTTCATATTTGACTATTGGTTAGAGTATTTTGTTCACTTGAGCGTTAGAGTACCTTCTACAGGCACACTCCCTTCCTTTGCCTAAAGAAGGACGAAGACTTACTAGATGATTGCTAGACCCGAAGATGGACCTATCAAGTGTTTTGGAGCCTTTGCAAGGTACTATCTTTCTTCCGTGAGAACATAGAACATTGACACATGAACAACTAGGTATGTCAAAGTGGGCTAGGTCCACTAGCCCACCAAGCAAAGGGCGGGCCGGGTTGGAGCCTGCCAACCTGCCATAGCCCAACCCGTCTAACCCGCCAAACTGGCGAGCTAGCCCACCTTGGTCCTCCAACTCATTTTGTTTTTACTTTTTTTTAATATTTTTACATTAAAAATAATTAAAATAAATAAACTTTTTATATTATATAAAAATATTATATATATTAAAAAAAATATATACAATAATTTAAAAAAGTTAAAGGAAAATTTAAAAAACTTAAAAAAAAATTAAAAAAGAAAGTGGATGGCCAGCCCATCGGCCCTTCTCGATCCGTTTTTGGCGGAGCAAAAGCGGGACGGGCCAAAACGGGCCAGGCTGGTTTGTTTTGACACTCATATGAACAACACATGTCAAGCGACATACATGCCTTAGTGGAACATTATTTGTCACAAGAGACAATTTGACAAAATTTAACATTGTTGAATGAATGAACTAAACTCGATAACTAAGTTAAGAAATCAAACATAATCAAAGTTTGGAGCATAAACCAAATCCAATTTTATGTTATAATTAGGAAAATAAAAAATATTTAATCCGAAATATAAAAAAACAATATTTAAATTTATAAAAAAAATCAAAATCTAGTTAATTTTTTATTCATCTAATTTATTAACCATCATTTTGCAATTCTCCATCTAACTAACATAAAACTTACGTAGATTAACTTTAGTTACATGTGTAAAAATTCTTTTGAAAACTAGTTTTTTCAAACACACTGAAATTATATAGGGTATATCCAACAAATAATTTAATGGTTAAATATTGTTCCTGCAGAATAAGATGAGTTAGGCACAAGTGTCACCTTACCATGTAGTCCGCTATCTCCTCAGTTGGTCTCTCCCTAGTTGATACATGTCAACTTGGACCTAGGAGGGGTTACCTGCAGAAAAGTCTCCGAAGCTCAAGTGAGTCAAAGCTCTCAGAAAGTCAAATCAGTGATTAATGAATGCGTACCTTTAATTACTGGGGTCCATGCATATTTATAGAGCATTAATGATGTCTGGTTATCCGATGGACCGGGCCTTGGTTTGGGCCCTAGCCTGGGCTATGAGTGGGCCTGGGTCCTAATCCAGGCCCTTAAGGCCTATTGAACGCGGGGGCTTCCATTTTACCAAGTCTTCAAGAGCGGTCTGATTCGTTTACTTCTTGACTTGTCAGATGTCGCCCTTGGCCGCATACTATCCGTGTTGGCCACTTTGTTGTTACTTTAGCCTTTATTCAGTTAAGTTCGAGACCATGGCGGCCCAGGTCGTGTACTTGGGTTGTCTCTGGCATGTTCGTGAGGGTTATCATTTATATGGTTAAATTGACCAGGTCCGGTACAAGTTAGACTGACTCGGCCTAGGTTGAATACTTGGCTGCCTTGATGCATTGTTTACTTATTTGATTGAGTTTGGTTAGGTATGGTACAAATATGTTTTTAGTTCCTAAATTGGATATTAATTTTATGTATATAAAAGTTTGGAACACTCTTCAACACTCCAAATAAATTAACCTTATTAAGTTAAAAGAATTATATTTATTTATTTTTAAAGTTTAGAAATTAAAATATATCAAACTTTAAAAGATGAATAAATTCTAATTTTACATCCAAATTTAAAGAATAAAATCTTATTTAACCCAACATTTAATAACACATCTTGCTCGCGCTGCTAAGGGTGGGAAATGGTGAAATGTTATCCTAAAATGCTATTGGGCTACCAGTTCTTGTTTCTCAAAACTTTGTGGGGATTTCTTCCTGCACCTCCAAAGATATTTTCTACACCTCCAAATATTTTTAAAAATCCAAAAATACCTATTGACCATTTGAAGGAAGCCACATAGATCACACCCCAAAATTGTTTCCAAATATTGACTCTCAATAAAAGATACTTTCAGAAATCGACATCCAGTTAAAATTTTAGACTTCCGGATGTTAGAATATATATATATATATATATATATATATATATATATATATATATATATATTCTTTTTCTTTTGCTTTCACAATTTTTTAAATTTAAAGTTTAATTACTTTTAATTTTAGTTACTTTTTAATACATTATAAAAACAAAATTATATATATATATATATATATATATTAAAATTTTATTTTATTTTCAAAATATACATTAAAAATAATAAAACTTATAAAATATATAAATTTAAAACAAAAATTACTTTAAACAAAAAATATTAAACTAAGGAAAAAATAATTAAAGTAAAAAAAATTAAACTTTAAATAAAATAAAAAATTCTAAACAAAAATATTTTTTTAATTTAAAATTTAATTATTCTTTGAATTTATTTTATTTCTTAATTTTATTTATTTTTAAAAGATATATAATTATGTAATTTAATATACATATTTGTATTATACATTTTGAAAATAAAATAAAATAACAAAAAACGAAATAAAAATATTAAAAAATAAAAAATTAAGATTAATAAACTTTAAGTAAAAAAAACAATATATATATATATATATATATATATTCTTTTGTTTTATTATTTATTAATTATGTTTAATTTTTTTTACTGTTAGCTTTTAAATTTTATTTATATTGTAATATTTTATTTTGTAATATATATTTTAAAAGTAATATATAACATTAATATATATTTATATATGTATATAATGTTTTTAAACTTTTTATTTCTTTTGTTAATTAAGTAATATTTTTCAGTTTAATTTATTTAAAAATATATTTTTTAATCTTTTAAATAAAAACAAATTATATATATATATATATATATATAAATTATTTATTTCTAAAATGTATATTTACTTTCCAATACATTACATAAAAATAATATTATATATATATATATATATATATATATAAATATTTTATTTAATTTTTAAAATATGTATTAAGAAATATGAAAACATAAAAAATTAAATAAAATAAAAATAACTAACAAAAAAAAATTTAAATTTAGAAAAAATAAAGTTTAAAAAAAATTAAAAAACGTTAAAACAGAATTAATATTTTTTATTTAAAGTTTAAGTATTTTTAATTTAATTTATTTTTTTACCTTTTATTTGTTTTTTTCAAGAATATATATGTATATATTTAATTTTATTTTTATATAATGTATTAAAACGTAAGTTAAACTAAAAAAAATAAAATTTACAAACAGTTAGATTTTAAATTAAAAAATCAAAATCAAAAAATTATATATATATATATATATATATATTTATTTATTTTGGTATTTAGAAGTATGTAATTTTAACTGTTAACTTCCAAAAATATTTTTATCGAAAGTCCCCATCCGTAAATAGTTTTAGAAGTATGATTTTTGTGGCTTCCGTTCAAATGGTTAAAAGTTAATTTTGGAATTTTAAAGAAAACTTGGAAGTGTATGCAGAAAGCCAAAGTAAACAACAGTGCTCATGCTTCCAAAATTCAGGCCGGCCACCGGCAGCTGCAGTTGTGGCGGCTCCACCAATTTTTCTGAGAAAAATGATACCAATTGTCCAAGTTATGACTACACAACATTTTTTAAACTTACCAAAACCGATTTTAATATTATTTCCACAACAAAAGAGACAAAATTATTTTCAGTAAAAGAGGGGACTACACTGAAGTCGAAACCGGCTCTTCGCGGGATCCAAAGTAACTAATTTTTAAATGCTAAAATTACTCTTTTTTATTTTTTTCTGTGCAATTTTCCATTTTTTATTTTTAAAAATAAATGAAAAAAAATAAGAAGATTTAGTTGCAAATTTGGCACAAAAGGTGAACGCCATGTCATGTACGAATCATGATACATACAGAGAGAAAAACAGCTTGAAACACTGAATAACGCGCAAAGTTGATCTCTGTCAGTAGTTCTTCACTGAAGCCATTGGCTATTGTCGTTGCCATTGCCCAACCAATTTGCCACTCTCTCCCTCTCTTTAGGGTTTCGGGGATCTAAAAAAGAAGAAGCTTTCTTCATAACTCGGTAATACGAATCCTCATTCTTTCTAGAACCGCAATTCTTCTACATTCTGATTTCTTCTTCGCCGTTCCTAAACCCTAACATCCTTTTTGTTTCTGTTACTTGAGGGCATCGATTTTACTGTTTTGCCCTGGAAACGCTTGAAATCGAGCAATTAAGGTGCCGGAAAGGAAGTCTTTCATTTTTCTTTTCTTTTTGAGCGAATGTTTTTTTTGGGGGAAAAAGTAAGTATCTGTTGTGGAAAATGGGTCGTCGGTGAAAATAGAAAGTGCAGGAGATGAGACTAAATATGTTACACCGTTTTGTGTGTGAAAATTGTGGGAGCTGAGTTGTGTTCCTGTTGATAAAGATTTCTTACAGTTGGGTTTTTGTGTTTATCCTTTTAGGGGTTTGGAATGAAGTGTCGGGAATGGTTAGAAGGTTGATTGTTTAGCATTGAGGCGAGGAGATGGATTCTGCAAGGAGTTGGCTTCAGAAGTTCCAGCCTCGAGATAGAACCAGGGCTGCTGCGAAGAAAAAGGAGGAGGGTAGTATTGGAGGAAACGAGGATTTGAATGCGGCGGTGGATGAAGCAGTGCTTTCCAGTGTCACGAAACAGAAGGTGGCCGCAGCAAAGCAGTACATTGAAAATCATTACAAGGAGCAAATGAAGAACCTTCAGGAGAGGAAAGAGCGGTATGATTCAGTTAATCGGGGATTCTGATAATGTTTTATGTATCGTGACACATCAAGTGTTGACACTTGTTTGTTCAAACCTCTTGCGTACAGTTTTGGGGGTACATTTTTGTGGGATTCCTCCCTTTTCTTTTAAGGACTTTCGGTAATTTTCTTGATATTAGATTTCTTATAACTGATGCGGTCGATTGATTCTAAAGTGTTATAATTTTTGTCAGATAGATAGTTGCTCTGCTGGTATTGCTTTTCATCATGCTGGACTCTAGTTCTGTAAATTTTTCTAGTATATGTTTTTAGTATTGCCGTGGCACTTTTCCATCGCTACATACATATTGCTCATACTGAACGATATGTTAAATTGGGCGCTTGGCTGCGCTGATTCTAGGCAGGATTATCCAAGAATACAGAGCGCACTTTCGAAAGGAGTGTCTGATTGAAAATTGAAGTTGGTTTATGTCTCATTGAGTTCAGCCTTATGAAAACCTTTGAATTTCTTACTCAAATCTGGCACTGTAATTATTACCACCAGTATGTTTTAATGTTTTTTGTGAAATTTGGTGGACTATCCATATAAAGAACTGATTACTAATTTTGTTTTTTCATGAAGCTTGTATGTGCACGTTCGTCTAATGGGTTGGAAGACATATCTCTTCTATGTTCATAACTGGAAAGTTTAATGACCCACTAGGGTTGGCCTAGCACTTATGGGTTTCCTAGTAGCATGCGTGAGATTGTAGGTTCTAACCTTGGTATGTTTGATCATTCTTCTGCTAAGAAAAATTGGAAAGATTTAACGAGACTCAAGTCATTGGCTCATATCACAAACTCTTAGTGTGTAGCTATAAAGTTCTCATAATTAACTGTATCGGAAACACACTAATGTGGGATATGGATTCCTCTGTTTTTTGTAAGGTGCATGTGAATATTGCTGAAACTGTAATTTGCTTGAATATTATGTGTACTGTGTTAGTTGCTTTGTCAAACATATGATAAACTTTTGTAACACCTCACCTACTTATAACAGTCGAACCATCTTGGAAAAGAAGTTGGCTGATGCTGATGTCTCTGAGGAGGATCAAAACAACCTGCTTAAATTTTTAGAGAAAAAGGAAACTGAATATATGCGCCTTCAGAGGCATAAGATGGGTGTTGATGATTTTGAGTTATTAACAATGATAGGAAAAGGAGCATTTGGAGAGGTATGTATATGATTGCCTTTACTTTGTTCCTTGAACTTCTGATCAATGAATGTACTGATTTCTATCTTAAAAGATATAAAAAGACTGATTTCTATAAAATATTAACAATGATTGTCAACTTATAAAAGACTGATTTCTATCTTAAATGAGGATTAATTTGAAGATTTTATTTGCGAAAGCACCTACCCTTTCGTGAAACACAAATTGATTTTTGGATTTTGTGTAAAAGTGTAACAGAATTTTACAACTGATTTCCTCTCCCACTTTTTTTTCTGAAAAAGGATCTCGATTTTGACTACCATACTGAAAATTGAATTTTTCCAGGTTAGAGTCTGTAGGGAGAAGACTAGTGGTCATGTGTATGCAATGAAGAAGCTAAAAAAATCAGAGATGCTCCGCAGAGGCCAGGTTACAAGCATTGGTCAAGCTAGATTATGTTTTCCAGAATTTACAGTTTAAATGCCTATGGTCAAGAAGATCATTATACTTATTCCCATTTGTTAATTTTTTCAGGTTGAGCATGTTAAATCTGAAAGGAATCTCCTCGCAGAGGTTGACAGCAATTGCATAGTCAAACTTTATTGTTCATTCCAGGATGCTGAATATTTGTATCTTATTATGGAGTATCTACCGGGTGGGGATATGATGACTCTACTAATGAGAAAGGATACCTTGACCGAAGATGAAGCTAGATTTTATGTTGGAGAAACTGTTCTGGCTATTGAATCTATACATAAACACAATTATATACACAGGTATGAATATACTTGTTCATTTACTTCCAGAGAAGTCTGATTTCCGTGGTTATTCCACATTTAACTTTTGTATGCAGGGTTATCTTTTAATTGATTCTGGTATAACAGAGTTAATTTCCAGAATATACTGTTACAAGTATGAGGCTTACATATTTGCTACTAATTTAAAAAGGATCTAATTGTGAAAACTGTTGATGTATGAAACCACATGTATTTGTTTGAAACTAAAGCAAACTTAATCAGTTATATAGTTTAAGTTTGTCTCTTCAATATTTTGTGCTACAGGGATATCAAGCCAGACAATTTGTTACTTGAAAGATATGGGCACTTGAAATTGTCAGATTTTGGACTTTGTAAACCATTAGATTGCAATACACTTGAAGAAAAGGATTTTTCTGTGGGTCAGAATGTGAATGGAACTTCACAAAATGAAGAGCGGACAACTCCTAAACGTTCACAACAAGAACAACTTCAACATTGGCAAATGAACCGGAGAACACTTGTAAGTTCACTGCTATAATGCTATTATTATTTTTTAATTCCTGACAGTGCATGCAATTGTAAAACTTGATGTTGTGTTTTCCTTGTGATGCAGTGAAATAAAGTTATGATAATTTGTACATATCAAAACCCTATCTGCTCACCAAACCCAAAATCAAAAAATAAAAATAAATGGCTCCATTAAACTAATGGTTAAAGATGGCATTGTTATACATCTTTTTTATGTGCTTGTAATTTTCAAATGTGTTCAATATTGAAAAAAAACTGTATAGGGTTAATCTCCCTTGTGTCTAAAATACATATAGGGTGAATGCATTTATAATAAAGAGTGATACAAGTATATATGATAACCAAACACAAATATGTTAAATAGAAGATATTGTAGTAAACAATATCAACAATATCTACCAATATCAAACAATATCTATTTTTCCTAATAAATAATAGATGCTATGTTTCCCTAACTAATGGGATATATCTAACAAAATGTATAAACCCTTGCAGGCTTATTCCACAGTTGGTACACCAGATTATATTGCTCCAGAAGTTCTTTTGAAGAAAGGTTATGGGATGGAATGTGATTGGTGAGTTTTATGTGTGTGAATGTTGGCATGTTAAGTATTAATTTATTTATGCTATGATGTATCTATATCATAACAGTTGTGTTTGTCATTTATTCATTTTTGGTGATCTTTTCAATAATTTTCCAGTCCCAACCTAGTTTGGCATTCAAATTTCTTGCTTCCATAATTGGGATGCAATCTGGGAGACTTCCTTTTCTATTATTATTTCCTTTTCAAATGTCCTAAAAGTATGTCAAATTCTGCTTCATTTATGTGGAATTTGTGAACATAAGTTTTAGGTTACATATTTTATGTTGATGCAATGATGGTTTTACCAAATTCACAGGTGGTCACTTGGAGCGATTATGTACGAAATGTTGGTGGGATATCCACCTTTTTATTCTGATGATCCGATGTTGACTTGTAGGAAGGTAATCATTTCAAAAGAAATGTTTCTTTTGACTATGCTCGTTTGACATTCACTTTGTTAAGAGTAAACTTTCTATAAGTGCAGAGTGGATCATAATTGATATTGATAATGCAGTCTTTATTTTTTTATGAAGTACAAGCGATATGATATCATGCCTGGATTTCAGAAGCGAATTCTTTTGATTTTCTTATCATTGGTAATCTGTTAAAATTTAGTATAGAAAGTAGAAAGAACAATTAGTCAGAGTGTGTTTGGGAACCTGTTTTCATCATTGCAAATGGTAATTCACACTTTCCAAAGCATGAAATGAAGAAGAGACATTTTGTATCATTGGCATTGAACATCTGTTTGGATGATTTGAACTGATAACCAAATACAGTTGATTAGATGGGTGGAAGCATACGCATTTAGCTTAAAATTGGAGAGGTAGAAAGGAGTGGCATAAAAATGTGCTAGAACAAAGCTGGAGGTTCGTTGGAGAGATCTTTCTTGATTTTATTCATTTTTTCAGTCAAGGATTAAAATCACCTTTTTTTCCTCTCAATTTCCATAAAATGGTTTTCTAACATGATCCATGGTATAGTGCAACCTACACTCTATAGTAGAAAAATTCTGTTTACATAATTGTGTATAAATTTTTATAAATTTTATAGAGCATGCTAATCTTGGTTTCTGTTTTTTGTAGATTGTAAATTGGAAAGCTTATTTGAAATTTCCTGAAGAAGCTAGGCTGTCCCCAGAAGCTAAAGATCTTATTAGTAAACTTTTGTGTAATGTAAATCAGAGGCTGGGGTCAAATGGTGCAGATGAAATAAAGGTGCTGTATGCTCTGTGATTTTCTAAATTCATCTGCTTGCTATCTTATACCTTTTGGTATGGATTTTACCTTTTCGCCATATTCTTTAGGCTCATTCATTCTTCAAAGGTGTTGAATGGGATAAGCTGTATCATATGGAAGCTGCATTTATTCCTGAGGTCAATGATGAGTTAGACACTCAAAATTTTGAAAAGTTTGATGAGGTATTTGAGTCTCTTAGATTTTCGCTTTGTGTAGCTTGTTAGAACTGCCTCGTTGACTTATTCTCATTTTATGTTTTGCAATTGTAGTCTGACAGCCAAACTCAATCATCGTCGAGATCTGGTCCATGGAGGAAGGTAATATTTGGCGTTTCCTTCTCTGTGCAAAATTGTTACCAAGTTATCTATAGATCATGTGTCACCCCCCGGTACTGTAGAAAAGTACAGAGAAGATTAGTTAGTCATCATTTTATACTTTGAATTACTTTTATTTTAACTACCCTGCATGGATGTGATTTATGAGTGGATTCTTGGTGTATCTTTTAGTCTTCATGAGTTGTGTTAGTTGTTGAGATGGTAGAAACCATAGGCAGGACCATGGTGGTTGGAAAAATCAAGGGTTAATTATGTTTTTAGTCCCTGAACTTTGACACAAAATTGGAATTCGTCCTTGTCCGAAACTTCAATACATTTTGGTCTCTAAACTTTAGAAATAAATGAATATAGTCCTTTTAATCCAATTATGTTAACTTTTTTTTTACGTGCCGAACGCTTTTTATGTTAGTATTGAAGTTGTTTACACTATTTGACATATTCTTGGTTCAATATCTACTGAGAAATGCGTTTGACACCTAAAAAAAGGTTAACATAATTGAGTTAAAAGGACTATATTCATTCATTTTGAAAGTTTAGGGACTAAAATGTATCAAAGTTTCAGACAGACGAATTCCAATTTTGGGTCAAAGTTCAGAGACTAAAACCATACTTAACCCAAAAATCAATTAGTCATCATTGTTTTGTTTATACTTTTTGAACTATTTATCTTCTTCAAATTCTTGATATGAATAGTGTTTGGGCTTTTACTTTCGACATCTAACTACTTTTACAATTTTTCTAACAAGAATTGATACTTGCCCGGAATATTTTGGAAACCTAAGTCATGGCCCATGTTAAAATGTGTATCATTAAGGCTTTGAAAAACGTCAGCACTAGGTTAGCAATAACTTTCATGACATAGGGTTGCTTAGATCTTCTTGAGTCTGAATTATATGAATTTATATTAAAGGCAATTCTTGTTAACCATTATAATGACTTACCGGTGTTTAGCTTGGTTATACTTATTATGAGCAGTGGCCAAGGGCTATCTCGCAAGTTACAATTTTTGGTTATTTTGTTCTTTTTACCTGACGTCTATCATAATTTTTTAATATTTTCTATTGCTGCATTATATTCTCTATCTTCAAATCTTCAATATGTTAATTTCTGTTGTTTGCTCACTCCTATCGATTTCTTGTCCTTGTCTTTTTGTTGAGATGTTGCAGATGCTTTCATCTAAGGACTTAAATTTTGTTGGATACACATACAAGAACTTTGAAATTGTCAACGATTATCAAGTTCCTGGGATGGGTACATCTCTTTCTTTTTCTTTTTCACTTTTCACTGCTTCAAATTGTTTTATGTTAATGTTTTTCGGGGATTCTATTTTGGCCATGTCATAGCTATTATGCTTGTTATGTTAGATATATTTTATTATAGGAGGGATCTTCAGATATTCAAAATCATTTTTGAGATAATTATGGTGGAGGAGCTCTTTTTGTGTATGTGTTTCCATCTTAGATACTGATAGAAACTGGTATTATATGAAAGGAAGTAGATGATATTGTAGGAGAACAATTACTTTACAGCCAAAGGAGTATAACTAAAGCTTAGAAAAAGAAACCAGGAAAAACGGAAAATAGTAATCCAGAAAAGAAGATAACATCCAGAGTTGCAAGATGCAACCGTGCCTGCTAATACCTCACCCAGTTTCTGTCACCCCCTTTTGCTACTCTCTCGTACCTCATGACTGAGTATTCCACTCCAATGTCCCCTTTCCATGTGGACATTTTGTTATCCATATCTCACCTTCAAGTTTTGCATTTTCATGCTTTTAGCCCATTTAGTCTCACAGCCCATCTTCCTTCTTTTTACACCTCTTCCTCTTGTGAACAGGTGTTAAAGGCCCAACAGATGCATTAATTGAGAGTGTGATTGTTTAAGTCAGTAAATGGTTATTACATGAACAAATAGCAACATTCTTAAGCATTGTTCAGATATTATTGCAAGGATATATAAAACCTCAGTTTCACATCAATGAGGTGACATGTTTTTTCAGGAAGGAAACATAACTGGTGGGGTTATGTTGAAAGGCAAAAATATTTGAATTTTTGTGTTTGTCTTTTGTGCTGATCGTATTTGCATTTAATGTCCTGGAAGGTCGTTTGTTTTGTTCTGTTTTGTTGACTTTGGTTTCCTCTTGCCTCCCAGCTGAACTGAAGAAGAAACAGTCCAAACCAAAGAGGCCAACCATCAAGTCACTTTTCGGTAGGCTTTCTCTTGCTTTGGGACCATTCATTATTATATTCCTTCAAGCTGTTTTCTTTTTAGCTTGTGTTTCACTGTAACGTAATCATAATCTTTTGAAGTGATAAAACTGGCTGACATGATATTGTGAATCAGAAACACCAGAGCAAGAGTTGTCTGATACATCTGCTCAAGGAAGCTTTTTAAAGCTCTTGCCACCCCAATTAGAGTTATCTCGCAGAGACAAGAATCTTCCTCCCAGTAGGAATCATAACTCAGCATTTTAACCATTTCCACCTTTAAAATTTTACTCTGTATACGTTTGGATTTGTTCTTAATTACACTAATGGCTTGGACCAATCTCGTCAGTGGCCCGCAACTATTGATTTGTAAATCTCTTACTCCTCACCATCTCCCTTGTGACACATGCTACACTAAAACATACACCCATTGTCTATCAATACTTCATACCATGTATATTCGCGTTCTCTTTTACATTAATGATACCAAAGCATTATCCCTGTATCATTGGAGTGTAGTATATAAGAACAACACCTGTTTGCATTTTCTTTTTTAAATGTCATTAATTTGTAAGGGTTATTATGGTTCGTTTATTTATTATTATATTGAACGGGATGCCTGTAAGCTGATATCTATTCATTGCTTACACTTTAGAATTGGAGGATTACTTTTCCTATTAACACTGAATTCTTCTGTAATATTTAGCCTGTTAACATGATACTGTACTTTTAGGAGTAGTTGATTACCTACATTGTTATTGACAGTGTTTATTACACATAATATGTGAAAAATCTCCTTTTGTATCTCTTATTTTGTGAATTACTTTTACCCTTGATTCCAACATGCTTCCTGCATCATGTGGGAATGTAAAATCATCTTTCTTATTTCATGCATCATACTAACATTATTTTATTTTACTAAAAACAAGAAACTGAAGTAAAACTTTTGAAGAATGTCGGATTTGGTGATCACTACTTTTAGAAGTTGACATGATTAATACCATCATACCATTGCACGCGGTGGTAATGTTGCTGGCTTGTCACTTATCTTATGCCAAAGTTGAACGAAAATGGATCAAACCAAACTGTTTTTGTCCCCCTCAAATGATCTCAAATTTTTTTCAGCTTAAGGATTTTATTAACCTTGACATTCCAGTTTTAATCATACCGAAGATGCATCTGTTATCACTTATCACAAGTCTGTGTATTTTGTTTTTGTTCTTAACTTGGACTGTCTTTTGATAAAAAAAAAATGAATAGGCAGATACTTCCTAGTTATAAAATATTTTTAAAAAAGGTATTGAAATCATAACAGGCGAAATTTGCGTCAACCTTGCAATTGATTAATTGATCAATAATTTACAGCAAAAATTATGTTTTCCATTTTTGAAATCATGCGTTCTTAAAGCAAACAGTTAGTGCCTCAACTAGGGATGTTAACGGGACAGTTAGGGTACGGGTAGTGACTTCTTCGCACTTACCTGTTGAATAAATATATGTCCCGTATCTATATCCGTCGGGTATCCATTATGTGGGTACCTACCTATTTTTTTCATATCCGCGGGTATCCACAAGTAGTCGTGGGTATTTATAAATTTATTTAAAAAAAATATTTAATCATTAATTCAAATAAAATAAAATAAAATACTTCACTATCATACATTTTAAATAAAGTTCAACTAAATTTAAATTCATATAAGTCCAAATAATTATAGAAGTAAATATAAAATGATGTTCAACACATTAAAAATTCTTTAATTAGTGTTTTGATTAACAAGTCCATTTTTTCCAATTGATTCCTGAAAAATAAACAAATAATAAACCTCAACTGGCACGTGCCAAGTATTCTTATTTTGATTCCATCATTTGACAACAAGCATACCATAAACGTCACTGTCTATATAAGGTTTGATGTATATGTCCAATTTCAAATAAAGGGAAGAGAAGAATGTCAAACGGTGTACCTGGAAGAAGACCAATACTTGAAACTGGAAGAATGGAGACAAAAGATAAGACAAGATGTGCACCTTAAAACAAATTATGTCACAATATTTTTTATATATATATATATATATATATATATATATATATATATATGAAAATATTTTTGTGAATTAAAGTTTAGCGGATACGGGTATCCACGGGTACGGATACTATGATATCCGTATTCGCCCCGTTGACATATGGGTATCAAAAATACTTGTGTCCGTAAATAGCGGGTATCCATTTTTAATATCCATTTTCTACCCATTATGTTTTGCCACATATACCCATGAGTACGGATTTTTTGACATCTCTAATTTTAATACAAGTTCGAGAGAAGGAAAAAAAGAGGTCAAATATTGTTGTATTTAGTAAAACCGCGTTAACATGAAGCAGTCGCTGGCAAATATAAGTTATTGTTATGATTGATTGGTGCAGGACCATTCCAAGGAAAACTTATTCGAATATTCTGTCCAGATTTCAGAGATGACATATGCCTTATTACATCTTTAAAATATTTATTAATTTTTTTTACATTTCTTTTATAAAACATGATTTTATTATTTCCATCTACTTATATACCATGGTTTAATATTTTTTATCGTATATACCATGGATTTAAAATAAAATTTTCATCATATACTTTTATTTTACAATAAATACTTTAGTTTACTAATATTGATAAAGGGAAGAATTGTTATAACTAAAAGAATTAACATATATATATATATATATATATAAAAGATTATAAAAGTTCAAAACTAATTAAAAAAATGAAAAATTAAACTTTGTTTACCTAGAATCAACACATTTTGACTGCCTCCTTTAGCTCCAACATTTGATTTCTTCTCACATTTACAGTGTGACACTCACACTTCTTTTTTAATGCTTTGGAATGGTTCCTTGCTTTATTTCTTTACTTTCTTCTAAATATTAAATAATTGCATTCTACTGCATACTCATTCCCTATGAAGCAGCCTTGATCAGGAAAATGTCAAACTTACATAACAATTATATCACAAAACACCAAGAAACAGCCCACAGATACTAATACCATTATTTTTCATGTGCCGTGTCGTTTAAAGCATGTTATTTAACTTCATTAACTTCATCTTCTTTTTCTAATCACAGTTAGAAATCAATAATCTTTATATATTAAACTGTCATTGTAGCATGGTAAAATAATTGGGACGGTCCTTCCATACCCATATAGACCTTTAATAAACTAACATACCCATCTCTTTCATCTAAAAGGTGGTTTAATAATTACTCAATAAATATATCTTATTCTCGGTTAAAATCAAAGGAAGGGCTTAACCCACTTTTAAAGAAGAATGCCATTAAATAAATATCTACATGGGAGGGATGGAACTTTTGTTGAGGATTGAAAAGTGTTCAAGTAAAAAAGACATTGCTCACTTTGCTGAACTGATATGATAATGAACAGCAATTTCCATTTCTCAGTGGCTTTGCGAAGTCAGAGAGGATTAAGATAAACAAATGAAAAGCAATTTTCACTACAGTTTATGATGACATTAATCATATTATTATTTATATAGGGTAGTTGCTCCTTCTCCATCACCATGTCACCACAAACAAAAACGTCACTCTCCATGCTTTGAAAAATAGCTCAAAGTTAAGACATGTAATAAAAAGCTTAAAAACATTTAAGTTCATTACTATAATAGTAAAATCACTGCCAAATCGACGTGTAATGATTAGGCTTCTAGCCACTTATCTTTTTCTTAGTGGCTTTATTATGCCGGCCAGCCTCTGGAATTGGCAATGTCATTGACAATACAATACAAAACAACACAAACTCCTATTTTTATTTTTATTTTTTCATCAAATTTTGCCTTTAAAAGTGGCACAAGCCTATTCCTCAAAGCCCCTCTTACACCTTCTCCTACCTTGTTCCACTACTTTTGTGTTTTACTACTTGTTTCTTATCCCTATCTCAGAATAATTTATTAAATTTGTTGCATTATTATTTGATCCTTGTATGATGAAAGTGGGATTCGAGCTGGTTCATGCAAATTATAATCAAAACATGATTCGTCCACACATGCATGAAACATGGGATCACTACTCAAATGCCCCAACCCCAGCAACAGAAAACCAGTGCCTAAATTTGGGGCAGAATGAAGTCTCTGAGTGGATGGAGGAACACATTGGTGACATCACCAAACACCTTGTTGAAGAGCTAACAGAAACAACTTGTGATAGCTTGTTGAAGACTTCCCATGACAACTTTGTTCCCTCACTTTTACCCAACTTCATTCTGCCCCAAAGCAACAATGTGTGTGATCAAGGGTTGAGCCTCATAACCCTTCTAATGGAGTGTGCAGTGGCAATTTCAGTTGAGAACCTGGGTGAGGCTAATAGGATGTTACTAGAGCTAACACAAGTGGCCTCACCCTACAAAGCATCATGTGGTGAAAGAGTTGTTGCTTATTTTGCCAAGGCCATGAGTTGCAGGGTGATGAATTCATGGCTTGGGGTGTGTTCACCTTTGGCTGATCACAGAAACATTAACTGGGCATTCCAAGTGTTGAACAACGTTACCCCTTTCATAAAATTTGCACACTTCACTTCGAACCAGGCAATCCTTGAGGCAGTGAACCATTGTGACAGTATTCACATCATTGACTTGGACATCATGCAAGGGCTGCAATGGCCACCTTTTTTGCACATATTAGCGACCAGAATGGAGGGTCCAGCACAGGTGAGCATGACATGCTTGGGAAGCTCAATGGAAGTCCTGGTTGAAACTGGGAAACAACTCTCCAACTTTGCAAGAAGGCTTGGGATATCATTCAAGTTCTACCCCATTGCAAGCAAGTTTGGGGAAGTAATTGATGTGTCGATGCTGCATGTAAAGCCTGGCGAGGCAGTGGCAGTGCATTGGTTGCAGCATTCACTGTACGATGCAACTGGACCTGATTGGAAAACACTGAGACTCCTTGAGGAGTTGGAGCCAAGAATCATCACCTTGGTGGAGCAAGATGTGAACCATGGAGGCTCATTCTTGGACCGTTTTGTGGGTTCCTTGCACTACTACTCCACCCTATTTGATTCTCTTGGAGCATACTTGCACTTTGATGATGCTAACAGGCACCGAGTGGAGCATGACCTTCTCTCTAGGGAAATCAACAATGTGTTGGCCATAGGAGGCCCTAAGAGGAGTGGTGAAGACAAGTTTAGGCACTGGAGAAGAGAGCTTTCTACCCACTCTTTTCTTCAGCTTCCCATGAGTGCCAATTCAATGGCTCAAGCTCACTTGATATTGAACATGTTTTCACCAGCTTATGGCTATAGCCTTTCACAACTTGATGGCACATTACGGCTTGGATGGAAGGATACAAGTTTGTACACAGCTTCTGCATGGACCTCTTCTGCATCTAACTAGCTTCCTATACCTTCTTCAAGCCCTCTTATCTCTTCATACTTTTAAACTACTACCTTCACTACCTGTAAATCTACTTTCTTTGCTTTTTCTTCCATTTTCTTCTCTCATTGCCTTGCCAATTTAACCACATCACAAAACATTACAAGTTAATCTACTTTCTTTTCTCTTTCTGTGGTCCCCAATGTTGTTTAAATTTAGACATCCACATGCGTATGCCTCTCTACTTGGATAAACAAATTAATGGCAGAAGCTGTAGAACAAAATATGAGTGGCAACAACTTTCCCAAGTTTAATTGGGTTTTCGGAACATGTGTATACACTTCATTAATATTGTTGGACCTAATCAAATTTTGTCCAACTTTTATAGGTGAAGCATGTTTTATGGAAAATGTCAGATAATCTTTAATTATTAGGTTGTTTTTATTTGCAATATGATAGGGTAGTTAATTAATTGTGAGTAGCAGTATTTTAAAAAACAGATCGGGGAAATTTGTTTGCTGAAATATTGGGTAGTTGTTAATTGCTGAGATATTGGATTTATTCCATTATTTTAGGCTAGATATTAGATAGTTAATTATATGTTGCACGACTATTTAAAAGCAAGCCTTAGTTCAATAAAATAAGGCAACAAGTTAAAGTTTATATGGTGTGTGCGTCTCGATTTTTATATTAGCATAGCAAGTTTGTGTCTCGTCCCTTCATGTGCGTCAGTTTTTGGGTGTAGTGGTGTTTGGGTGCTCTCAATAGAAATTGGGCCAGTTTAAGAGGAAGGGTGACTAGAAGAAACCTAGAAGGTGAGTTCTAGCTTAAGTAACTTTAAAGAAGTAATGACACAAATTTGACAACATTTATTTACTAATCTCAAAGTAATTTTTACAATGTGATAGCCTCTACTTATGATTCAAGAAACCCTAGAGGTGTCTTCAGAAAAGGGGAGCAAAACCCTAATTAATCTACTTTGGGGACCAAGGGAGAGTCATGTGCCAAAGGTGACTTGCCAAGTGACAAGAGCATGCGTCTCATGCACCAAAGGCACAAATGACCAACACACCCTCACCCTTGGAGAGCACGTTAGGCACACAAAATGGGTCGACTATAAGTCAACCTTAAAGGTCTCCTTTAGTGCATAACCCTAAGCCAAAAACACTATACTACTACCTGAGGTCCAAATACAAGGTCCAAAGAAAATCATATATTACTTGGCGTGTAATATAAGGCTCAAAAGAATCGTACTCTACTAATTACAATAACTCATTGGCCCAAGATAATAAGAGCTTGGCCCACCTATTTCAGATGAAGCCTGCTCTTCTTATATGCGCATGATCATGGCTCTTGTGGTTGGTTCCCTAGGGGTTTGCCATCAACACTGGTGGGCTTCACTAGAAAATGTGATACTCCTCGCTAATAGAAAATGGGTTATGAGATTGTAGTTCGTTGAAAATGTGTTATGAGATTGGGATTGATAGGAAGTAGGTTACATGATTATAATAGTTACAAAACGGGCTAATACAATTAACGTAAAATGAAGACATGATGTTTTGTAATGTGATTGTTTTGGTAAGGTAAATCAGAATATCTTATTATTGGTATTGTGTTTTAAAATGAAACTGGTTTTTTTTATCAACAATAAAGAATCAATACAATATAAGAAGCATTTGGGGTTGTTCTAATCCTTTTATATAGTTATGAGTATACATGTTACGTTTACAAAATATATACATTTCATGTGTAACTTTACGCGAAATATAACAAAAAATAACAAATACTAGTTTAATCAAAACAAACTTCACCAAATCATATAAAACATAAGTTTCATAAAAATATTCATTGATCCTTTGATAAAAGAAATTAAATTATATTTGTTTGATTTGTGATGTTTACCTCAATAATTCTATATCATGAAATTGCCTGTCTTCCATTTTTCAAGCATCAATCACGAAGCTTGTTTTGTCTCAGCAACATCGTGTCGAGGTCCCCAAGAAACTTTGTTTTGTTACAAAAGAGACATGTTCTTCATACACAGAAACTGTTGGACTCGATAGTCTTAATATCTTGCAACATATTTATAAAGTGTCAATGATGAATTCATATTTATGCCCTCATTTAATGTTTAATTCTGGGTATTTAATTAAATTTTTGTGCTTAAAAGAATATCTTAATTGACAATTCTGATAATTGTGTTTATTGAACTTGTGCGATAAAAATGTCTTAAAAAGTTATTTTGGTTGCATAAAATATTCTTGAATATTCTAACATTTTTTGATGCAGCTGAAGTTAAATTTTGTTCATTAAAAGTGTGAAATTGAATTGTTCAGAGTTACAAAATCAAGCCAAAATTACGCCATGTCATCAATCCACCACTTTCAAATTTGGCCAACCATATCTTGTCACGTGTCAACCTCTTAATGACATTCAAAGATGGTCAAAGTTTGGTCAAAGCTAGTCAAATAAAAAGAGGTTAAGATACAATTATTGATATATTGGGATTTCTCTACAAATTTAGACTACAAAAGCGCAAGGGCTGAATTAGAATTTTGGGCAAGATTTAGTTGTTGCTAATTATTTATATATTTTTAGATAATTAATCAGACAATATCAACCAAGAATATCTTCCTGATTTTTTTAAAACTAATAAATCTATTAATTATTTGGAAGATATTGCACCAGCAGATAAAACGATTATATCTCTCCAAATATTTTTAAATATTCATAATCATTATAAAGATAAATAATGTTTATCCTTATCTTTATTTTAGAAGGTGTACCACACCTAGCCGGCCTCGCTAACACGTCAGCACGTATCATCCTTCACCGTCATATATATATATATATATATATATATATATATATATATATATATATATATATATATATATATATATA
>Ga0209589_1006080_pt1 | contig 20158 bp, 8 predicted proteins | sample CowpeawhiteBW_FD_187525 | JGI IMG/M metagenome (GOLD analysis project Ga0209589, IMG submission 187525) | Root nodule microbial communities of legume samples collected from California USA - Cow pea white BW (SPAdes) (version 2) | ecosystem: Host-associated > Plants > Roots > Nodule | place: USA... | reverse complement strand
TGTTATGACTGGTAATATGTGCGGTGAAATTGCATGAAGTTGGAATATGAGAAGAAGTGGTTGAACTAGGATTTCAAGGGAAATTCTAAGAGGAATGTTTTAGTGTATGTAAGGACATAAGGACTCGGTTTTGGTTGGTATCTTGACGCTCCTAGTAACCATTAAGACTCATGTAGAGTATGATGGATTACGTCGGGGGGAGTAGCAGGAGGTCCTGGTCTATGGACCCGATCCGTCATAGAGGTGATGGGACTTACCTTGGGAGTGGTTGGGTGATAACCCCTTGTGGAGTTTGGGAACCATCATAGGTGCAAGCCACCAAGAGATCCGATGTCGCTTACATCATCCGGATATTGAGTCTAGAGTCATGTAAATGTGTTGTGGTGGTCTATATGATTCTGGTGATAATGAGAAAGATTGCGTGGTTTCTGTTTATAATTGAACTGCATGATTCCTTAATCAGATTAGCTTACCCTTGCTTTTTGTGTTCCTGTCTTGTGTTGTACGTTTCCTTTTGCGATGATCACCTATTCGGTGGGAGCAGATGTGGTTGCAGTGTCAAAGGCACTTCTGGAGGATGAAGAGCCATCGTGTTAGTGTTGAAAAGGAGGTTTCCAGTGGGAGCTTTAGCAGTGGTCAGTAGTACATAGTTTATTAGTTTAGTTTAAGTGTATAAGTGATATATTTTTATAGTCATACCTTTTGTAAGACTGTATTAATATATTAGGTACACTGGATTATCTGTTTTGGAACTATGATGAAACTCCTTATTTTTATTAGTTTTAAGCTGCTCAAATTGGGATGTTACAACACACATACAATAATATACACTACATTTTTTTTCACCTAAATTATGTATCCATAACTATATTACCCTAAAACTATTAGTGGACCATTTAATCACATAGACACTAACACGCACCCACACACATATAAAATCATCTCAATATAATTTTGAAAAAAAAAATAGTACTGGACCATTTTCTTTTAAAATGTTTCGTCCAAATACATTTTAGAATACTAAATATATTTATAATTCAATGCAACATTTTTTTTTTCATCGAAATTTTATATATAAAATTCTATATTAATTTAAAATTATTGTTGAACCATTCAAACACACAACGTATTAACATATATACATAAACACAAATCAAAATTAGGGATGTCAAAAAAATTTGTACTTACGAATATCCGCATATAAAATCTGCAACGGGTAGAAAATGAATATTGTGAATGGATACCCACAGGGAACAAGTACGAGTATTCTTTATATCCTCATGTTAACGGGACAGTGCGTACCCGTATACCCGTTATACTCTAATTTAAATTAAAACAAATGTTAAAACATTAACACATTGATTTTGAATGAGTTTTCTTTTATTGATTGGTTTTAAAAAGTCTCCACTTATTTATAAACTATCATTTTAACACTATTTAAATAGGTTATTTGCATTCTATTTGAAATTTATGCATGTTTTGCATTGTATTTTTATTTGAATTTATGGTTAAAATATCTTATTAAATATTTTTTTTTGTAAATATCCATATTCGTGGATACATGTAGATATCCATGAATATTAAAAAATGTGCATGTACTAGTCTAAAAAATACCCACATTAATATGAGTACAGGTACGAAGCGAATATTTATCCTGTGGATTGAGTAGGAGAGAACTAGTATCCGTACCCTACCCGTTCATTAACATCCCTAATCAAAATCATCACACTATATTTTTGAAAATAAATTATAATTTATATTAAAACATAATTCAATGTTTTCTTATATATAGTTCTATTATAGATAATTATTTAAGTTTAAAAAATATTAAATTGAAAAACAGTTAAATCGAAAATAATGGTTAAATTTTAAAAATATATGTAATTGGTAAAATGATTATTTTAGTTTTAAAAAATTATTATTGAAAAGATAAACGTTAGAAACAAATGTTTATAAGAAAATAATTATTTATGTAATGTATAAATAAAAATTATTAATGTTATAAAATTCGGTGCAATTAATACTAAAATAAAGTGTTTCTTTTATAAATTTTAAACAAGTGAGACAGAGAATAATTTTAACAAATTTTAAAAATTTATACAAAAATCCCATTTTGTATTTCGGAAAAAAAAGAAATACAAAAGTTTGCATTCCATTGTACTTATTTTTTTAATGGACGTGTTTTAAAGGATGGAGAATAGATTAAAAAGTAACTAGAAATAAAATAAGTATAATTATTTTACTAATATTAATATAAATACAGGTGTTGCTGTTGTGTTATGATATTATCTTAATAAAAAATAATATTATAATATTATTAAATCAATATATAAAACACATTTTTATTTATTAAAAACAAAGTTAAATAGATAAAAGAAAAGTGGAAAAATAATTATTGATGAATGAAAAAAAAATATAAACTATTTACAGAGTTTTATAAATAACATATAAAAGTAATTGATAATCTTAAAAATTAATAAATAATTATATTATAAAAAATAAAATAAAAATAAATAATTATAAAAAATTTACTTTTCATATATAATTATAAACATATAAATTTTAAAAATATATAAGATAATATATTTATAACACGGTCAAATTGTTTTTGTCAATATAAATAATTTTAATTAAATACTACTTTATATTTTATTATTAATTTCATAATTTACCGTTATTTAATAATTTTACTATTATTTTTGTTATATTTTAATGGTATTTAATCGTGAGGATAAACCCTAAAAGAGCCCTAAACCCTAAATAGCACTAAACCCTTGTAAAACAGTTTCAATAGTCACCATAGATAGATTCAGAGTTTTCTCAAAACGATTTGATTTCAAGAATTTGCAACAACCAACGCCATCCACGTTTTCAGGTGACTATCATCGCTCCCTGCTTCTTCCTTCTCTTCTTCATTACGCTAAAACGATTTCTTTTTTTCTCAATTTCATTTTCTTTTTAATTTTCTTATGATTGCAAGAGCTTCAATTATATCCATGGTCTCTGATACTGGATTCGTTGATTTCTTCTTTGCTCCTAATTTTTTCATCCTCTCTCTCGGGTTTCTTCTCTATAATTGCATGTTGTTACTGACTAGGTGATTGGAAAAAAATTAAATGCGCAGAGAAGAAAGATTTCTGGGACATTTGAGATTCGTGTAACTATATTTTTAGGTCTTAAATGTTTTTTTTTCTTTTCTTAGGAGTATACACAGTTGGATAATATCATTACGAGAAAATAGGACAAAAAAGAAATGGACTTTCAGAGAAAATACGAAGTTTTTTTTTGTTTTTAATTTAATTTTCTTATTGTAGAAGAGCTTATAGAGAAATTGATCGGTGTATGTCTTTACTTTGCACAAAACTGTGGTGTATGACACGACTCTGCATTACGTATTTCGAAGCCTAGCTTTAGGAATTTCTGTTACCTATGGTAGACATCCCTTTTAAAATGCAAATCAAACCAAATTTTGTAGTTTGTCATCACCAAACTAAGGATGCTGACCTCATTGTTGACAGTGAATATCAGATGGATCCCTTTGCAGCACAAGAAGAGCAACTTGCTTCCCAGAGAATGAGGCAAAAACTTGAAGAAGTAAATGTGGCTGCTCAAACTAATCTCGCCCCTGTGCAAGACTATGTCAATTTTACTCTTCAGGTTCTTTCTGGTCCCTTTCTGTAACAAGTAATTTAGTATTTGTTTTTGCTATTTGATTGCAGTACTGAATATTTCATCAGAAGATTTGAAAATGGTTTTATGTCTTGATAACAAATTGTATAACTAGCTGGTTTTTGTTTCACATTATATCTTCATTTCTAGTTTTAGCTCAAATCATTATGCCATGATATTCTTTTGGTATAATAAGTCATAAATGCAAAATATTAGTTGCCATAGATTTTAAATTTCTTGGTATCAAAGGAGTTGACTTTTTGTACCCTGAGTCCTATATTTTTCGTTCTACTGGATTGATATAGTTTTGCAGACAATTGGTAAATGGTGGTATTTGGTTTCTGTGATAAAGCATACTTTCAATTCCATGTAGTTCATTGTTTGGTTGAATTGTTGCAGAAAGCTTATTTTAAATGCGCCCACGAGTGCTTTGATAGAAGCAAAAGGCAGGAAGAGATAAGCAATTGTGTCGAAAATTGCAACATACCTCTTAATAATGCTCAACAGACATTTGATGCTGAGATGGGAAGGTTTCAGGTGAGCTACCCCATGATTTTGTTATCTTACTCTGTGTGTGTGTGTTTTATTATCTGTAATTTATTATTTAAACTTCCTTAATATGTATAAAATTGTTAAGGAATGTCTTATGAAATTGTTGAAAATGTAGAATGATAGCCTCAAGATCTTGGGCAATATGCATAGGAAAACCAAGACTACCTGTCAATGGCATGTACACATTTTTTTTTATTGAAGATTAAGGATTCTGTTCTTATCCTTATCCTTATCCTAATCCTCATTTCAAAGTTGTAGATTGCATCAACATGGAGGCTTATGGTTAACTATTTATGAATTCAAGCTGCTTACAGTGTTATTGAATATCTTGACAAATAATCGATTGTTCTTTCATGGTAAAGGTAGTGCAAAAAATATTTGCTTCTACTTTTTCATGGTATTACTGTGATTTTTGCGCGGTAGAATGGATTCTGGTGTGTTATCCTCACACCCGATTAGGTTATCTGCTCTGCTAGTCGTTGCTCCAAATTGTTTGTATGAATTCCTTATCTGATATCCGCACCATGTTCTATATCCTGAAAGCATTTTGACATATAATACCTTCCTCTTTGGTCTGACAGTGTTTTGAACATGGTGCAGGAAAGGTTGAATAGATCTCTGATGGTGTGTCAAGATAAGTATGAGGCAGCTAAGCTCCAGCGTACCGAGGCTAAGCATGATTTGCTTTCCTGTGCTGACAAAGCAATCCAGGAAAGTATCGAGACTCTGCCACATCTTGCCAACAAGTTGAAATCTTCCTTTGGAATTAGGGACAATGACTTAATGTAGGGTACTCCTAGTGGGATATTATTGTTTTGTTGTTGATTCCTTGTAGCTTCTTTATTCATCCATACATTTAATCCCATATGCGAATCAAATTGGGTGCAATTAAATCTTGCCTCTCAAACAAATCATAAGGGTATTTTACTCAATACTTGAGAAATTCAATCAACTGATGGATGCTGTAATTTGCAAAATGAGTTTTAGCTGAACACTTCCTATAGACTCTTATTTTATATATATATATATATGGTTAACATTCGAGTACAGGTTGTAGTCATCAAAAAAAAGGATGTGTGTATAAGCCAAGCATGTGGTTTTAAGATAGAACATCCCACTTAGGTTAGGGTGGAAGACTTAAACATGGTTCTCTCTCCTCTTTTATTTTCTGTAAACCACCACACCATGTGTGTTCTCTCATGAGTGGGAAGAAAAGATGAAATGAGTGTAAGGTGTAGGAGAGGAAAGGAAAGTGAAACAACGAATTGAAACATTTTCTCCTTCAAACATGTTAATAAACTTTCAAATGATTTATTTTTTTATAAATTAAGGGCAATATCTTTTTTATTTCACCAGTGTTTAGAATTAGAAAATTATAACAAACTTACTGTACAAAACAGTGATTAGTCTCACAATGTGAAAGTTGTTAATACTTAATAATTAAATATTTTAATATATATATATATATATATATATATATATATATATATATATATAATAACTAATGCTTAAACAAGGTATTAATGTGGGGTAACAGTGCTGAATGATATTTTTATCAATATGTTTAATTATTAAATATTTACTCTGTTTTTATTTTTTAAAAGTAGAATCAATATCAATACTTTTTAATTACAATAAGATTACAATAAATTAGATTTAGTGAAAAAAGTGTGGACATTTAAAATAACTAATGATTAAATAAGGTATTAATGTGGAGTAACAGTTCTGAATGACATTTTTATTAATTATTAAATATTCACTCAGTTTTTTTTTTAAGTAGTATTAATATCAATACTTTTTAAATACAATAAGATAAGTTTACAATACATTATATTTAGTGAAAAAAGTGTGGACAGTGAGCACAAATGCGGACACATTTATTTGGCCAGTTTATAACTAAATCAAAATTGTTGTCACCAATATTTGTTTACACACTACTCCTATAAATACAACCAATTTTATCTATTTTATTATTTATAAAAAATTCATCTAACTATTAGTAATAACAACTTTTTAACCGTTTCTATACACATTTTAATCACTTAAATTATTTTATTATTTCCATATAAATTTTACTGATATTTTTGTTTTAATAGTTATTATATGTTTAATTATTTAATTATACTTTTTTATTTTTGATTATCATATAAAGTTTTATACGCATGTATTTATGCTGGTATTGGATAATATAAATTAAAATTATCTGCTTACGCTGCATATATTTATATATTATATAATATAAATTAAAATTAATTATATAACGTAATATGAATATTTTAAAAGAAATATTTAAAGTGTATTAATAAGAATTAAACAGATATTAATTTCCAAAAAAAAATAAATAAAAACACACCCTGTTCTAAAAAATAAATTATTCAACGTTTTCTTTCTTTTTGCAGTTAAGTCATAAAGAAAGTTGTTTAAAATTGGAACTTCCCAAAGCGAAACAGAGATAAGGCAGTGCCACAGCTGCATCAGCAGAGTCTCGCCGTAGAGCCCTTCGCAGGTGATAACTTCTCTCTTTCACATTCAATGAAACCGAAACTATGTTAATGAGTTTCACTGTTACAACACGTCGGTGTGAAATTTCAATTTGGTTTCAAAGAACAAACAAGATACTATCATGGGTTCAGTTCGTGGATTTTATCTTTGCATACTCTGTATTGGGATTTAAATTATGTTTTAAGGAAGAGAGACAACACATTGTTTCAACAATTGTTATTGTCTGGTTAAACATTTTATGGGCTTCACTAAATCTTCTTTTGGGTTCACTCTTTATTAGTGAGAATAATGAGAAAATTTTACCCAACAAGAAGAAATGTGTTCAAAAGGTAATCTAGCAATAGTTAATGCTTCCTTATGTAATCTTATGTTTGCTTGCTTTGTTAAACATGGATTTGGTTCTTGTACTTTTGAATTGATTAATTAGTCCTCCAGTGAAAATAAGAGACTTTAGTCATTTTTCATGCTTACTTAAGATTTAGTGGTGAATGTTGACTGTCACAAAATTGAAGAAAAGACTAAATTCACCTTTTTTTTTTGAAGTTTGAATCTTATTCATCATTTGAAAGTACAAAAACCATGACTTTGTTTGACAAAATGTATGGGGACTATGAACATTTTTTATCCGTTTCGTTTATTTTGATATTTCAAGTGGAAGATAATGATTCCATCAGGTTTCAAGTTTCCCAATGTTTCAAAAGGGATCATTACGTGAATATTGAGTTGTCAGATTTTTTAATGGATGATTATTGTAGGAGCAGTATCAGTGTGATTACTTGACATTTTATTCTTACAGGGTGCATTTTTTATCCTTAGAGAGGAAACAATATCTTACAGGTTCCAAGAACTGTGGGGCATATTTATTATTCTTTCCGGCACACCCTATCTTTTGGGGGAGGTTGTCATAGGTAGAAATCAAAAGAGGCTTCCCTCCTGGACAAAGAAAAATTGGATTCTGATCAGAGTACTGTGGTTACAATTGAAAGAAAGAATGCATGCAGCATCTCAAACTTTCATCTTAAATCTCACTCCACAGGTTAAGCCATTTCTCATTTTCATTTTATTTGTTTAAATTTTTTCCCCTCGTCTTGTTTTTCTCTGATGAAAGAAGCCAAGTCAGTAATGGTAGTTTGTTGCTTGTTCTTTGGTAACATAAATTTTTGTTTTCAGGTGACCAGGTGCAAGCAGAGAGTAGACCGGTATATTGTGCCTATCCTGAATTATGGATATTTTGGTCTTTCATGGAAACTTGAAGTTGGTGCAAGAAGTATTTTAAAAAGGCACTTCTGCTTTCTGAATTATATTTCAAATTGCATAGGTTATTTGAGTCTATACTTTATTATACAACAGACATTTAAATTCCTCAAATGATGATTACACTGCAAAGCTTGGGGGCGTTATGACATTTTTCCTTAATTATAGTATCTGTTGCTCTGTTTACTTGATAGAGTTTGGTGTAGAATTTGTTCAACGATTATGGTCCAGTCTTGGTGAATACTTGAAAAGGGTCTCATTGTGAATAATATCCCTGAAAATTTGGTCTTTAACCATGTTCAATGGTATCATGCAATCCTTGTGGCTGATCTTACCTTGTGGGATAAGGCTTCGATAGTTGTTTTTATTGTATTATTGTCCAGTCATTCCTCTATTGCCTCAATGCAGCTAATTTTCTAACTGTTGTTGTCCATATGATTTTTGACTGAATTTATTTAAATGACTCAAATTGATTTTGAAACGTCATCTGCTTTTCACAGGCAAGACATTAAATGCCTCCCTGCTGCTGGTGTATTATCAGGTGCTGTTTTTTTTCTTTTCAGGCTGCATGATTATTTGAATCGTAAATCATGGTTTATAAATAAATAATTTCTCATGGAATTTGATTTCCTTTTTGTAGATGCCGAAATTTCTTCCAATCAGTTTGAAGACTTCTCTGTCTCTGTTGCCGAGACGGATGATACCAGAGAACTTAAGGTATCACAAAATATTTATTGAAATAATAAAAAAACTGAAGATCCATAGAGAATAGAAAAAAAGGAGAGGCAAAGGTGTAACATGGAGGAGATGCACAATGTTAGCTCAGAAAATGATGATGGGGTGGGATTATGGATCAAATCAATAAATGGTACATACATCACAATAAATGTGGACAATATCTTGAATTTTCTGAAACATAAATATGTTTTCATTTGAAGCTAAGTGTTTTGACAAAGATCAAGCATATATAATTTTTCTATTGTTTTCTTTTCATAAAATTTTGGAACAGTCATGATCTGCTTATAAAACTTGAACCCTCTTTTAACTTTTCTGTCCAGATAAGCGTAGAGGTATCTGGAAACAAAACTCAAAGGATATTTGATGATGTCTTTAAGAGAATGGTTGCTGCTGCTCAACCAATCCCAGGATTTCGAAGAGTAAAAGGAGGTGGAGTATTTCTGTGTACTCAGATATGAGAGTATATGTAGTTTTATTTGTGTATATGCTAATCATATTGTTATCATGTAATTTTTACATACTTATAAGTGTTCACTTTTACGCATAATTTTGTTAGTTAAGAGGATTAGATCCTTTATTAAAAAGAAGGAAAAAAAAAAAACAAAAGAAGGTAAAAAGCCAAATACAATTTGATGTAAATCTTGTAAATGATAATTATAGTAATTTTATATATCGGGTGTAAGATTCAATCTCTTTCTGAGTTTGAGTTTCTAGTAATGAGATAACTGATCTTGATTTTAATCACGATCATGATTTGGTCAGTGAGGATTCAAACCAGTAAACTTGTTTTCTCTTGGTAGAGCTCATTACCAAACCACAATACTACTCCCTGATATTACGTTCATGAATCCTTTTTAGCACAATGAAAAATTGATTAATGACAGAACAAAAACTGCAGTACAACTATTCAGCAACGAGTAATAGTAACAGACAAATAAAAACCTATAATGATACATATGATGAACTGACGGAGATTCCCGTGGATTTCAATTGAGTTCTCCAAATATCAAAATCTTTTATTTTCTTTAGGTTTTCTTGTCTTTGACTTTTTCTTTGTAATTTTTTTTTTGTAAAATTCATGTTAGACATCACGTTTGTAACTTCTATTTCAATAAACTGACATTTTCCTGTGCTTGTTTGATGGCCAACTGCTGCATTATCAACTTGAGGACTACCAGGGAAAACACCAGATGTAAGTTTCTGTTATCTATCTTTTTCGAAATCTTAACCACTATATTTGTGAGATTATTTGTTATTAGTGTATTCCCTTTATATTCTTAATGGATGTTATTATTTTATTCTCTCATTGTGATTACACAAAGGGTGTGAAAAGTTTGTTCCTGTGATTATTAATTATCCGCTAGCATTGTATAAAGGATCAAACATCATCATGTATGCAGATTTAGTTCAACTACATATATGCAAATTGAAATGCTGAAGTCTTTGATATAAAGGATTTCAATTCAATGTATGATTGTATTATGTTTTCTGTTCAACAGATACCAAAAAACATTTTATTAGAGGTGCTTGGACCTTCCAAAGTTTTCAAGGAAGTCATCAAGAAGATAATCAACTCAACTGTAGCTGAATATGTAGAGAAGGTATTTTTGTCATATGCGAAATCTAGCTTTTCTTAGTTTTGTCTTTCAAGGATGTTTAAGTATAATTTAGAATGATGGCTGGTGGGAAGATTCATCTGTGAAATCCTTAGACACATAAATAATTTGTAAAAGTTCTTTCGTGTAATTTTTTTTAAAAAATTGTTTGGTTTGAAATGAGTTTAAATTCTGAAGAAACTTATTTAATTCTTTTTCTTGTTTATGTTTTTAGAAGGTCTTACTTTGAAATTTTCCAAAACATATTCTTAATGGTTTGATCCCTTTGTGCTTTAATTAAGGAGGAGTTGATGGCATACGTGTATAACTTCAAAACAGTTTTTGGTTTATGAAAGCTACATATGTCAAATCTACACCACCATGATTTTAAAATATACAATTTGTAAATTGCATTCCTTGTTCTCTTTCTAATATCTGTTTGTTAGATAGGAACTTCAGACCTTTTTATATACCTGTTAATACCAACTTTTCTGGAAAAAAATAATTGCAGGAGCGTTTAACAGTTAGCACGGACCTGAGGGTTGAGCAAAGCTTTGAAGATCTTGAAAGTACTTTTGTAGAAGGGGAAAAATTCAGCTTTGATGTTTTACTTAAGCTTAAAAATTAAATTGATTTACATTTATTTGTTCAAATTTCAACTGAGATTTTGTTCTGTGAGTGTGATAGTTTTTTATTACCAAATATGAGTTACTATAAAATATTGCCCTATGAAAAGAAAATATATCTTAAAAATCTCACTCTTAAATTGTAGCAAACATATTTTTGCATTCTCAGTCTAGATTCCTGCTTAATTTAATATCTAATTCTATTCTTTTATGCCATCTTTTTATGTTTATATTTAAATTAAATTTCAATATTATTTAAAATTGCAATACACCATTACAACATATTAAATCAAAGACAGCTTTATAGAGAAAATAGTTATTTGGATTGGTATTTTTTTATCAATGTTAATGTGTATTTAAGTTTTAAAATCTAATTTTGATGAATAATGATATTATAATACATTTTATGATTAATAAAGTCATGGAAGAGACTGAGATATTGAGCCTGTGGCCTGCAAAAGTCTGATCGGAATAACCTGCAATCAGTGTGGGTTGGCCTGCTACCCACAAAAGCAAATAAAAAAACTTGCACTTGTGTATAGTTGATCTTTCCTGTTGGACTTCTGCATGAACGTTGTTCCAAATTCTTATATGAGTGAAAGAGACAAATTTATGTATTTTTTTATGTGCTAAAATTTGAAGAATACGTTGTATATGTCAAAATACGAATATGAATATATATTTAATGTTGAATTATTAATTTATCATTCAATTTCTTAAAGTCTATGTTTAATTTTGTGAACTTATTAAAGTTTATCAATTTGTTGAATATTAAGAGCTTTATCATAATTATTTTTTTTTAAAGCAAGCCTTATGCGGGGGTGGGCCAAGTGCGGGGTGGGATTAAATGGGTTGGCCTGACCCACATTGTCACCCCTAATAATAAACTTTGGGGCCTTATAGAAGAAAGTTTTAAGTGATTCCTAATAATCATAGTTTTTGGAAGGTTAAATTACATATTTGGTATTAATTTTTGTTTAATTTTGTCATTTTAATCCTAATATTTTTTTTTTGTTCAAACAGGTTATAATTTTCGTTAATTTTATTCAATTTGGTCCTTTTTTCTAACTATGTTTAAATGGTTAATGGTAATAGATGGTAACTGCCACACTTCACATTTTTATTTTATTTTTAATTTTTTGAAAAAAATGTCCAAGTGTCAATTCAGTTGCGTGCCACTTGTTGTTAATGCTTTATATTCAATTTGATTTCTATATTTATTTTTTTGTTCAATTTAGTCCCATTTTTTTAAATAGAGTAATTTTGTTCATTTCCAAATTGAGATCAAATTTAATTTATAAATAAATGTTATAATATTTTTTATTAAAATTTACATTTTTATTGAATATTTTTTTAGGGTTAAAAATAGTTTAAAATTAAAATTTTAAGGATGATGACTAATATCATTTATATAAAATTTTAAATTAATTGTAACCCTAAATATATAAATTTTGAGTAGAGTATATTATTTTGCCTCCCAAAAAATATTGGTCAAAATCTGACACTGGTTGATATTTTAATTTTTAACCACTATCTTTATAATAATATTTTAAGAATTAGTTTAATTGATTTTCCTATTATAAACAAATAAATCAAGTAAAACAACTTTTACTGTAATGCAATAAATATATAAAATAAATTACAAAAAATAAAACATTGGTAAATGAGTTAACTCACTAATCTACCAACTCGTGGTGGGTCGAGTTAAGTTATAAAATTTTTGGCTCACTAAAGTTAGTCAAGTTGAGCTAACCTTTTTTGGGTTCAACTTGTGTGAGTTGGATGAGCTTACTCTGACTAGAGGTGGTAATGTAGGCTTGGCCGAGCGGGCCAGCCCGTCAAAAAAACGTGGGACAGACTAAGATATTGAGTTTGTTGGCCCGTAAAAGTCCGACCTACATAACTCGCAACTTGTTTGGGCTGGTCCACGACCCGCATAAGAAAAGAAAACTTGCACTCATATATATTGGTTACTTTCGTTTTGGACTTTTACATGAACGTTTCAATGAACATTCCAAATACTTGTATGAGTGAAAAATATAAGTATTATGTATTTTTGAATGTGCTAAAATTTGAAGAATACATGGTGATGTCAAATTACAAATATCAATATGATGAAAATGTTGAATTATCAATTTATCATCCAACTCTCCAAAGTTTTTGCTTAATTTTGTGAACTTGTTAAAATTTTCCAATTTGTTGAACATTGAAAACTTTGTCATAAGAATTTATAAAAAAAATATTGGACCAACCCACGGGCCCGCATTTATGGAGGGCGAGCCAGAGTTTTCAGCCCGCACTTTCAATAGAGAGCGGGTCAGTCCGATCCACATTTTGCAGGCCAAATGCGAGATGGACCTAAACGGATTGGGCCAATTCGTATTGTTATCCCTAACTCTGACACCTCTAATCATAGAAATATTTATCTTTCCATTTAATTATACAAAATATAAATTTTTTAAAAGATTTAAATTTATGCAGGCTAGATGAATGACTCAAACCGATTCTGCATTGCCATACTAAGTCAAGGTTTGAAAATGTTAAAGAAAATATGTTTGTCTCGTGAAATTCTAAAAATATAAAATACAATACAATTTTAATTATAATGAAAAATAACATAAGTTTTTATTTTCAAATATATAATTTCAAATTTCAATATCATTACTTTTTATAATATAGTAATTTAAAAAAAATTAAATATCACTAATTATGATGATAGAGGTTAAAGGAATCAACCATATAGTTACAATATTTTTTACTCTGAATTTTCAAATTATTAGAATGGGATCCAATGTTAAGAAAATAATATTTACAATTTATTCTTAGGAAAATGATTGTTTGATAAAGAAAATTTGACAAACTTTTATTAATTAAATTTTTTGAGTAAAAAAATATTGCACGTGTGAGAGACAAATGTGAAAGAAAGCATTTGAAATGGTGTGGTGCACATGACGGTGGTTCACGAAATCAGAAGAAGCTCCCGTGCCTGATTCAAAACCTTGTTGCTTTACCAAAATCACATTCTCGATGCAGATCAAAATTCTCTAATCCCACCTGCACGAAAGCCTTTCGTCCCCCACAGTGGTTCACGAAATTGCAATAGAACCAACCCCACGGTGGTTGGCGGAAAACCCTTCATCGATGGAGAACACGAAATCCCTTTCTCACGGCTGATTCAAAACCCTCCGACAGTACTTTACCAAAACCACTTCATCGTTGCAGATTCAAAATCCTTCGTCCCACCTCCACGAAAGTCGTTGATCGCACGCAATCCTTCCTCCCACAGTGCTTCACCAAATCACAGCAGAACCAACCCCACGGTGGTTGACGAAAAACCCTTCGTCGTTCGTTGGAAGTGGAAAGCATTGAAGTTGGAGGTTAGCTTTTTCGTTTCAAAAGCATTTTGGGGTTTACGGTTTCGATTGGAAAAAAGAAGAAGCAATTTCTTATTCACAACAACAAATATTTGCATGAAAAAAATGCGTATAAAGGATACGAATAGGTCCAATGCCACACAACCTATGGCATCCAAAAGCCATGGCATATCAGCTCTGATGCTTTCCCATTCAGTAGTTCTTATTACACACATGACAAAACAGCAGAGGAGTTAGAATATTGCTTAATTTCATTTTCTCTCTATATTAATTCAAATTTATTTGATGGCAGGACCGAAAGAAAATTGTGAAACAACTTGATGATGAAATAAAGGTACTTGAGTATTCTATCGGTTGCTTCTAGGCCTTACGCAACAAGTAGATTAAATATGAATACTTGGTCAATTTGTCCCGATTTCTTAATTTATTTGGTCTTTTGCTTTTTTTTTCCAAATGTATGGTACTTTGTTAAATAATAATAGAGGAATGTTAGCAATAAGAATTAGGAAAGTACATCTTGTAACAGCATCACTGAGCCAATACCAATGTTTGGACCAAAATTTTCATCTTGTACAACTTTCTTATGGACACTGGCCTTGGCGGTTCCAGATTGATCCTACATAAAAATTAAAGTACTTGTATATTTTCATTTGATATACTTTTGCGTTTTGAGTACAAACACATTACCACTTACCTTGATGGTGATTTTCATATCACCCAATCCGTTGTGCTTGCAGTCCTTAACAATGCATGCCATAAAAGCTAACATATCCTCATCCAACGACTTTTGGGTATGTAGTTTGGCATCTAGTTTGCTTGGGAATTTCATGTCACCATCACCGACCAAACCTGCATTGGATTTTAATAAATAATTTCTTCTAAATTATAATGTAAAACAAAACTGTATGATGTTTATACCATGACACTTGATAAACATTTTCGCTCATTTCCATGGGTTGGAGTTGAAGTCACGTTCGTATGTTGCATCAGCTATTTCCTTCACAAATTCTTGTGTGTTTTTGGCTTCATCTGATTCCCTGTTTAATAAAACTGCTTGCACATTACCAGCTGGACCAGGAATAAGATTGATATTTGAGTTGCACTTTTTGAAAATTGTTTCCATGTTTGAGTCATCAATATCCAATCCCTCCCACGGTTCCATTTGCGCACCTGCATTTGAATGAAAAAAAAGTCATTATGTTAATGGAAATTTATGTAAAAGAAGACAATAAAAAAATGATTTTTGTTTGGAAAATTATACGAACAACGCCATTGCGAGAATTGAAGTAAGAAATTCTTACCTCTTTTATGGTGAAAGGTTTCTCAAGTCAGATATGTTTTCTTCACTTAAAAATTTAATGAAGTGCAACCCTACTTATATCAATTTAAATTACTATGGACAAAATTACCAATTTACCTTAATGCTTACTTCTTGATCACGTTTTCATATCACCCAAACGCGTACTGTTGCATTGTAATAAGTATTGATGTCCCATCCACCCAGCTAGGTCATTCAATGCACGAAGATGCAACCAAGGATATCAATTCATCTCCCACTTATTATGCAACAGTGACTTCGTGCCAACTTCCTATCCACATCCAGTGAAACCTTTTCTGGTTCATTGCATGGAACAATTGCTAAGTCACGCATTTTCTCAGGATTCGGTTCACAATGGTTGTCTTCGACTTCATCTAGACTAACTTTACAAGGGGAAGGTTGAGGTTTTTCGCATTTATTCAAATCTTCACGCAATTTTTTAAGTTTTGCCTCCAAGTCATCAATGCGTCTGTTATTAATTTTCAATTTTTGTTTTGCAGAAATGGGAGATTTTGGGTTGGATTGAACGTCATCAACTTCTTCATCCATCACTCCTCCTTCACGGAGATTCAACGCAATCCTCAAAATAACATTTCTTTTGTGTTCTTTGGTTATAGACCATTCCCAAACAATCTACAAATGAATACATTACTCAAGTATGATTAAAGCTAATGACAAAATATTTAACAACATTGTAAACCACTATAATTGAAGATGGACATTAAAAACCTAATTATTTTGAAATGCAAACTCAATGTTCCCTGTCCTTATGGTCAATGTTGACCGTTCCAAAATTCTGGAGAAACAACAAACCCATTCAACAGGACATAAGGAAAGATGTTCCACAGCCCAAAGCTGCAAAATCAAAACTCCTCCAACTATGCTAATGGCATGCTTATTTTGTTGTTGCACATAAACCCTATATGACAGACTTATGGCATCAATAAGGAAAGTGTAAACGACACCACCCCAATTATAGTTGCTTAGTGATGCAATGTTATCCAACAATTTGAAAGGTAATGCTTTTATTCTACTAGAGGTAGTAGGGAAAAATAAAACAACAAAACACATCAATATATATATATATATATATATATATATATATATATATATATATATATATATATATATATATATATATATATATATATATATATATAACTGACAAACACCATCCACATCATCCACCTCATCGCTACTTACCATGGATTTGATATTCTTAGTTATAGTTTTAATTGTTACGACCTCACCATCAAACAATGATCCAAGTTCCCCACATATTTCGTCATCAAATTGAACTTCATCACCTACTACACTCAATCCTAAGTACATGCAAACATCAACACACCTAAGTGGGACTAGGTTTTGCATTACACAAAAACCTTTAAATTCTGGAACCCATCTCCTTAGCATTTCCATCAACAACAATTTTGAGATATTTAGAGGCCTATCCATTTGCAAACACCATTTGAAAGGTGTACCTTCTACCTTTGAACAATGTATATCTCTTAGCACACAGTCCACTTGAACAATATATTGTGTTTTAACAAAATCACGAACCCGAATCTATAAAGAAACATTTAATAAAATAAAAAATTATTTTGAATTCAAAAATATGTTGACAAAAATTTTGTGAGAAATTCAAACTTATCTTGTTTTCAGCCTAGTTTGGCAGCTTTCGCTTAACCATTGCGACATAAGGAAGAAATGTGCACACCAACTCAAATTCTTCTCAAGTGATGATGAATGAACCAAAATTCTACTTGTAACAACATCAACAACCCAGACATATGATTTTAGACAACTTTCAAATGTGGCAGCAAATGCAGAACCAAATTTATGAAAAAAACACATGCATTAGTGTGTCACTTGCCATGGTTAATGGTGCAAGAAAATGGAATAATTAATTCGACTAACAAAATTATTGCCAATAAGCATTTTTATGCTACCATGGTTAGTAAAATAAACCAATTTTGCTAATAACACATATTTACATATAATTTTCCACATGATTACCATACAAAATTTAATTCGTAAAATGTGTTTTATATCAACACACGCCACATTATATTGTTTCACTATCCAAGATAATATGGTCATCTCACTGCTTTGAGATATCAACTATTGTTGTACTTCATATGCTAACAAGCGACACTATATAGATCCTTCAAGAGCCCTCTCAAAGATAAGAGGAAGAGTGTCACCATATATGGCGAATAATAATCTCACTTCATTCTCGATCAAAACCCAGACAAGAGAAAAACTAAACCTTCAATTAAAACTGGCATCAAGTGTGCACCATCTTTGAAGCCACGACTTTGGAGAAATCTCTGCAGTAGCATTCCACCATGACCACTTCAGAGGAAAAAAAAACACAGTAGCACAATATATTACAACAATGTTTAAAAGAGTGTTGCTAACATTCCTCTATTATTATTTAACAAAGTGCCACACATTTGGAAAAAAAGCAAAAGACCAAATAAATTAAGAAATCAGGACAGATTGACCAAGTATTCACATTTAATCTACTTGTTGCATAAGGCCTAGAAGCAACCGATAGAATACTCAAGTACCTTTATTTCATCATCAAGTTGTTTCACAATTTTCTTTTGGTCCTGCCATCAAATAAATTTGAATTAATATATAGAGAAAAGGAAATTAAGCAATATTCTAACTCCTCTGCTATTTTGTCATGTGTGCAATATTCTTGTAAGAACCACCGAATGGGAAAGCATCAGAGCTAATATGGCATGGCTTTTGGATGCCATAGGTTGCGTGGCATTGGACATATTCGTATCCTTTATACGTAGTTTTTTCATGCAAATATTTTTTTTTTGTGAATAAGAAATTGCTTTTTTTTTCTCAATCGAAACCCTAAACCGCAAAATGCTTTTGAATCGAAAAAGCTAACCTCCAATTTTAATGCTTTCCACTTCCAATGAATGACGAAGGGTTTTCCATCAACCACATTGGGATTGGTTCTACTGCGATTTGGTGAAGCACCGTGGGAGGAAGGATTGAGTGTGATCAACGACTTTCGTGGAGGTGAGACAAAGGATTTTGAATCTGCAGCGATGAAGTGGTTTTGGTAAAGTACTGTCAGAGGGTTTTGAATCAGTCGTGAGAAAGGGATTTCGTGTTCTCTATCGATGAAGGGTTGGTTCTATTGCAATTTCGTGAACCACCGGTGGAGACCAAAGGCTTTTGTGCAGGTGGGATTGAAAAATTTTGATCTGCACCGAGAATGTGATTTTGGTAAAGCAGCAAGATTTTGAATTAGGCGCGAGAACTTCTTATGATTTTATGAACCATCGTCATGTGCACCACACCATTTCAATTTCCTTCACATTTGTCTCTCACACGTGCAATATTTTTTTACTTAGAAAATTTAATTAATAAAAGTCACGTCACTTTGTAAAAAAATTGTAAAAAAAGTTTGTCAAATTTTCTTTCTCAAATAATCATTTTGCTTATTCTTATCCTTTTAGTTTTTTTGTTTTGCATACTTTCGGTCCGGGTCCGGGTCAGATGTTTTGGGCTCAGTGGGTGGGTTACAGTCAGCATATTTAAGCAGGTGCGTGCGCAGCGTTTTGACGAGTTGAGTGAGCTAGCAGCATGAACGGTGTGATGTGGAGAGTGGTGAGCAGAGGCACTTCGTTGATTTTCCATTCGAAGAAACGGAGTGCTCTCTCCGTCCCTGTTCGTGCGTTTTCTGCTCCTACCGGTCTCTATGGCTTCCCTCATTTGAAGACCGCAAAAGGCTTTCAATCCTTCGTCGACGAAGCCATTCAAAGGTATATATCTCATCGAATCATATTCCTCACTCAATTAATGTTATTGCTACTGTTTAAACTGATACTAATGCAGGCATGCGTGTGTTTCAACGTTTGTATTGTGCTAAGTTTGATATGTATTTTCTCTTATTATGCACGAAAGTGTGTTAAATTGTTCGTAATTCATTGTACTGGCCAATTGTCGCACATGTACTTGATAAACGAGCATTTGTTTCATTATTTAACCTACAAAATGTAAAATACTCTACACTCAATTACTATTGCTACTGCTATAAAATTCAGATATTCTCATTTCGTTCTTTTGTATATGTGGTTTAAGGTTTTGTTTTATAAACCAAGAATTGGAATGTTTGTTTTTTGATTATATATGTAAATTAGATAAAAATTAGGTGAAGAGGAAGGATGTAATTGTTGTCAAAAGAGTAATTAATGCTGTCCTAACTTTTAAAAATGACAAATGAATAGAAAAACAACCTTTCCTAGATTAGACCCGAGAGAGTTTATTGAAACAATTTCTCTCATTATGCATTGCCGTTTGTGAAATTGTTGATAATTGGCTGTAACGGTCAATTGTTGCACACATTTCTATCTGATTGTAATGATAAATGCGCATTTGTTTTGTTCGTTAGCAACCAAAGTGTCAAACAGTTGCACTTGCTACTAAATGGTGCCATGACCACATGGTTGATTTTTATTTTTGTGGATTGCTAGGTCTGGAGAACTCATCAGTTACATT
>Ga0209589_1006079_pt1 | contig 20160 bp, 8 predicted proteins | sample CowpeawhiteBW_FD_187525 | JGI IMG/M metagenome (GOLD analysis project Ga0209589, IMG submission 187525) | Root nodule microbial communities of legume samples collected from California USA - Cow pea white BW (SPAdes) (version 2) | ecosystem: Host-associated > Plants > Roots > Nodule | place: USA... | reverse complement strand
GAAGAGATGAAAATACAAAAAAAAAAAGAGAAAATATGTATGAGATTTAAAAAAAAAAAACTTAAAAAGATTAATATAATAATATATAAATAATTTAAATATATAAAAAATTAAATGAAAAAAAAGGAGTGTGGTGACTCCCATGTGTCATTGAAAAGATCTGCCACTATCCTATTAGATGGAAATTTTACATCCACAAAATTATGTTTAGATAAAAAATTTCAAGTAAATTTTGTAAATGTTAAATAAATTTAAATGAGTTTATTGATAAATTATTTTATAAAGGAATTATATAGTTTTTTTAACATGTGTATAAACTTAATCTAGCTTATGAAAAAATATGCCTTTTTTTACTAAAAGTTCGTGTTAACGAACTTTAAAGCTTTAATATTAGAAAATCAAATCGAAGGAGATTAGTTAAGATATTCATTATAAAGATAAAATTAAAATTCAAAATGGGATAATAACGCTTACGAACATTATTTATGTGAAATTAATAGTTTTTAAAATGATGGTTTAGTAAATAACGTTAACATTTCTGGTATCTATTTAAAAAGAAAATTAAAAATTAATTACGTTTAAGAATTAAACTTGAAAGTTGCATATTTATAAATGAAATAGAATTTGAAGATCAGTTCAAATTTCTTAAAAAAAAAGTGAAATTAAATACTTCCCTTTTCAAAGTAATTTTTCATTCATTTTTATTCTTTTTCATATTTTGATGTTATTTAATAATTTAAAAAGTTTCATTTAAAAATATATATAATTTATTATTGAAAAAACTAAGTTCATTTATCCAGTAATTTTTTTTAAATATCATTATAATTGAAAAGAATTTTAGGAAAATAAAGCAAAGCTGTGTTAGGTTTGTGTATCTCCATAACTTTCTACCTTCACTCCCATGAAGGTTGCTTCTTCCTGCACTTCCATAATTTATTCCTGCACCTGTATACATTTTAAAATTTTAACTTTACTCTTTGAAATCCAGGTAAATATTTATACCATACGAAGAGTATTTAGATTATAGATTTTAAAATATAAATTTGATTTAATTATGTTTCAGATATATGATAAATTTAGAAGCTTTTTTCATAAATTTTGTAGTGTATATTGAGTATTTAATAAATTTTAATATTTCAATTAAATCAGTATTATGTTAATTTAACATATGAATGTTATGATGAGATAAGTTGTCGCCACATAATTTTATTATTTTAAAATTTTATAAATTAAAATTTTATAACTTTATAATTTTATAAATTTATAATTTTAAACTTTTACAGTTTAATAATTTTAAGATTTTAAAATTTCATAGTTTTTTATTATTCTACCTGACATTAATAATAAGTATCGTCTATATTTGTTACCATTCACGATACATATATTTGTATAAATTAAATTTGAGATACTTAAGTAAGTTTTATGTTAAATTTTATTCGATTCAGTATTGTACGCTCAAATTTTACTAAAGTCTAATTTGCACACTGAAATTGAAAATTTTAAATTTTTTGAAAAATTTAACTTTTATTAATACCAATAAACTATAAAAATTTATTATATCCAAAATAAAAATTACATTTTAAATACAAAATTTATATTCTTAATTATATATCCTAAGTATAAAATTTGTATTTTGAATTATTTGATTTAAAATATATTTTTATTTTATATTTCAAATTACATAATTTAGAATTCAAAATTTATATTTCAAATTACATAATTCATGATACAAATTTTATATTTCAAAATATATAATCTAAAAAAACACATTCAAAATTGTATAATACAAAATGCTTATTCATGAAGAAAATAATATTTCAGTGAAAGAAAAGAGGTAGGGTAAACATTGTTTGCGGAAACAATCTAAAGTTTTTAGATTATATAACTTGGAAATCAAAATGATTTCTAAATTGTTAACAAGATGTGAAGGAAAAAAAAAATGCAATATCACTTCTTTGTCCACACCTTCATTTCGGCACCTCCCAAAAAGAAGTTTAAAACACTTCTTAGATGAGGGAGGTATGAATTCTACATTAAATCGCATGTAAAGAAAGAGAAAATTAGATCTACATTAAATCTCAAATCTCTCTGAACTACATTAAATCTCTGAACGGTTCAAACAGAAGAATTACATCGCAATTAATAAGATCTCACTCTACCACTGAACTAATAACCGTGTAGACCTCCGTCAGGCTCGTTATGTCAAAAGCAAGAAATTAAAGAAAAAATATACAATTAAAAAGAAACACAAATATTAATACGAAATTATACCAGTTTCTAAAACCATATGTGGACTGAGGTTATAACATTAGATCCAAAAACATAATTATACCAGTTTCTAAAATTTTCAGTTTAAATTTTCATGTTTTTTAATTAGCTAAATTGATTGACACTTCAATAAACTACAAATTTATTTGCCTAACAATAAACCTACTTCCTTAAAAAATACATTAAAATTGCTTCATGTTAAATGTTACAAAGCAAAATTTGTTTGGCCCCATAAATGGCAAAACAATAATAAATGAAAAAAGCTCCTAAACAAAATGAAAACAAAAAAAATATATAATTGAAAGTGCATCGTCTACACGAAAAATTGGTAAAAACAATCACAATTTACCATATTTCTTAGCAATGAGAAGGTAGACCTAAAGTTCCATAAAGAAAAACTAATACTTAGTGTTCTAGGCTCTTTTTGATGAAAGGAGCATTATTGACAACTACGAGGGAAAGACATTAATATAATGAAGAATGTTTGATACTCTTTCTTATCTTACTAATAAAATCCCAGGCAACATGTGGGACGGTAGCATTGAACTTAGCAAACATGAATTGAAGGGTCTTTTTACTTATTTGGGAAGAGCATGATGCCAGTCTCAGCAACAGCCATTTTACACAAGCCAAACTTTTAATCAAGCCTACGAGGAAGGGAATCACCAAGAATAGTGCCGTGAATTGAAACAACAATCTCATCTTCTAAGCTTTTTTCTATTCGTTTTTTATACTATTTATCTATCACCTGAAGTGTTTTAGCAAGTCCAAGAAGACGATCTTTTAATAACTGGTTTCATTTGTTTGTCTTCTTCAAGAGAAATCATCCCCAAGTGAGACGGGTCCTCCAGCATCATCTTTGCCACCAGATAACCTGCGATAGACCATGTTTGGTATTTTCTTGCCTGTTTCCCAATATATCTTCCAAGTTTACCGTCGTAATATTCAGGCCACCCATCCTTCAGTAAACGATTCTCTGCAAGCTCAATTGCACGTCTTGCTATCTGCGGTCTCCCCGTTTTGATGCAAGCAGCTGTTACTAGCCAAAGGAGCACTGCATTCCAGCCCCAAACATACCAAAGTGAATAGTTAAAAAAGAAAAAAGAACACCAAATTAAGTTTATAACTTACTTCTTAAAAGTCATTTCTTTTTAAATATGATCAATCTTTAGAAAAAACATATTTCAGAAGCTATTTTGAATGCTTTCTTTGGAAGAAAAATGGTGTAGTTACACTACTTGTCTTTTTTTTTTCTTTTAACTATAACTAAAAAAATTGCTTTTAATGAAATCCCTACAAAAATAAATCAACTACTATGCATCATTAAATCTCTCTTTTTCAAAATCTCAAATAAACGAGCACCAACACATTTGTAAAGTTACCAACATTCAAACAAAAGAGTGTTCCACACATCCTGCCTTTCTGTTGTTGATGACAGACATATTATCATCGTAAATATGGCGACACAAAAGGTGTATATCCGTTTGAAAATTGAGCTACTAAGCTCTATGAGGGTATATATTTTTGAAACCTGTGGTATTTGTGGCAAAATCTTAGTCGATGCCTAAAGCACACCTAGTGAGGTTACCCAATTAACTGGCATGTATATCAGAAGTATAACCACTACCAAACCCCATTATAAATGCATTATGAAGTTTGAATAAATAAGCAGAAAGGAAGAACCTGGCCAAGATCCTCCGTTATGGTAACTCCATCTGGTATTTTTGGGATCACAGCCAGTAACTATTCGCCATTCGTGGCTCTCTATTGCTGGATAAGATATTTTTAAGGGCATTTCTCCAACTAACTCATCCCAACGAGCTTCAATAAGATCCATGATAGCCATCGATTGCTCTGGAGTTGCCAAAGAAGATAAAATTGCAACACAATTGCCTAAAGCAAACCATCGAAAATCCATCCTAGCTGGACTGACATTTCCAATAAAGTAGCCCCCACGATTTGGCATAAACTCAAATACCCAATCTGGGATAGAATCAGGAATAACATTAAACTTATTTACTGCAGTATGTGAGTACTCTTCAGTCTTATACCGATAAATGTCATTTAGTTGTTGGAAGTCAAGCCAAAAGTAACTTCTCATGTGATAACTTAGTGCGTGCAATCGTTTCACAATGCGCTCTACACATTCTTTCCCTTCGGCATCATCCTGTTTCAGCATTGACAAAGCAGACCTCAATGCCATAAAGAAAAGTGCTTGTATCTCTATAGGATAACCATAAATACCCTGCAAGAAAAAAGAAAGGAAGAAGAAACAATTAATACAGTATTACAGTTCTTCAAAATCAACTAAATACGAATGAATCTTAACTAAATGGACTTGAGAGTAAACTTCAGAAAATTTTTTAAATGTGATAACTGATCAGTGTAAAAACATACTTGTCCGTGTAAGAAAAAAATTCAACACTACCCATCAATACCATTCTTATACAAGCTGGATAACAGAAGCAACATTAATTATCTTAACATAATGAGAAACAACCACAAATATGCCTTACCATTCTTCGGTCAACCATGCAGCATCCATCAGCACAAAGCAGAGTTGGAAATGTATCAAACCCCTCTGACAAGCATAGAGTCAATATAAGTTTCATTCCCTTTTGACAAGATGCTGATTCAGCCAGAGATAAATCTCCTGTAGACTTTGTGTAAGCACGAAGCAAAATGATCCACCAGAATCCAGAGTCAACTGGAGCAACTCTTCCAATAGCACTCTCACCAAAATCTGCAATAAGCGTATCTGTTTTCCTAATGGGATCATGGAGGACTTTGAAACTAGCTGGCATCACACCTTCCCCAAGCTTAAATCGATCTACCCTTTTTTCCCACCCCTGAAGATGAAGTGTCTTCAACAAGAAGTTCTTAACTATATCTGGTTCACCGTTCATCAAAAAGGCTAGAGCACTGGGCACAAAATCTCGAACAAAAACCTGTAAAAAGAATATTTAATTATATCCATTCGTAGATGATTACCATCAGTGTGACGATAAAAATAGCTTTCAGGATTATGGGGAGAGGGGAACTATTAACACAAAACCTCAGATTCTTCTCTTAATCAATAACCTTTCAAAGGAAAAGAATAGATTTGCATGTTTAGACTAATAAGGCCTAAAAAAGTAACTATAAGTCTAATTGCTAAAAATAAATGACACCTATAGGAACATGAAATTAAGGTCGTTGAGAACTAATGTCTTAAGGTGCCCAAACTGTATGCAACTACATTTATCAAGCCAGTTTGGTTCTTTGCATAGCAAGATTTTTCATTAATATTCATCCAAGCATTGTCATTACCAAACTGTATGTAAAACAAATGAATTGTCCGGCACAATCAAACATTCAACATCAACAACATTCATTTCTGTAAATTTTAAGGAATGACGGGACTTCCAAAATATTGTCAACTCAAGAGTTCAGTGGAAATACAATAGAGCATCTGTTTTATATGTCGCAGTACTATTAAATTCATTCCGTTCAAGCTCTTTAATAAATATAGTCCAAACAAATGGTATCATGTTTCGTTATCATAGACCAGATGTCTCATAAACTTTGCGGTAACCACAAAATTGTTTGATGTTTCAAGTTCAAATTGCCTCAGAAAACTAGTAAATAATAAAAGGGTTTTCGGTAGTTTGAAATTAAATGTACGTTGCACGCAAATGTGCTGGAGTATTTTTATTTTCAAATCAAAGTAATAAAGAAGTATGTTAATGACAACTTAATTCATAACAGTTCTATAGCACACAATAAGTTTCCATAGCTTGCGCATTTAAAAAAGATCTGTACACACCCCAAGAACGGAATGACATTTCCGTATTGTTTGAGGAGTTCACCTGGTCATAGTTTAGAACTTCCTCTGATTGATGATCAACAGCTGCAATTGTGCCAACCGGTTGACCTCTGAAGTGGACAAGAGATTTTCTGAGGGATTCCCAGGCATCAGCAACCATGGGATGGGGCTCAAATGAATTCCGCGTAGATGAAGCAGGTGTGTTAAAGCCAGATCTTCCACCAGGCGAATAAGTGTCATAGTTTTCCAAGCCAGCTCTCCCAAGACCAATGGACAGTTCACTGAGTGACCTCTCGTCAAATGATCTCTGTCTCTCAATATTCAATCTTGGTTTGTCAAGCAGACGTGAGAGATCAAAGTCATCCATCTCGGATATGGAGCAGTGAGAGCTGATTTTCCTCATTCCCAAATGGCCGTCCATTTTCTCAACTTCTCTAATAACCCAACGAATGTATCAGAAACGGATACCACTACACAACCAGAAAAACAACATGTTCTAAGGTAAAAAAACCGAAACAAGCATATTCCTACAACCAAATCGGAAAAAAACCAAGTGTATATATAAAAAACACATGGCGAATGACGGAATCAGAACCACAGAGCACAATCACAAGTCACAATCAAAACAATCAAATTGATTAAAACTATAATATAATCAACCCTCCGTAAAGATTAAAATCCAGAAATAGGAAGAGAACCAGAATATAAATTTTAAAAAATATCTCAGTACAAATTCAGCAACACGAAAAATCACCTTCACCTCCACCAATTGCATCATCAATTTCGAAAAGCCGGACACAATTTCGAAAAGACAAGTGGCGCATTAAAGAAATATAAGTAACAGATCAAGATCCTGGGAATAAAAAACGGAGGAATCACCATTATTAAACGATTTAAACAAGACACTAAACCCAAAAAATAAATCAGGCACGCGAGGTAAATTCAGAAGGTGTGAGTTGGAAATGAGGAGAATTCATGGTTGCACAGAAAAAGAGACAGATCTGAGAGGAAGAAAGGGAAATAAACGACGTCGAGATGTGAAGCAAGGAGAAAACCTGAGGGAGAGAGAACGGCGCCGCGAAGAGATATTGCCCGGCAGAAACGACGGTTACTAGCCGGCGACTTCGCCGGAAAACAGTGATAAAAGAGAATGGCGAAGAAGAGAGAAAGAGAAAAGAAAAAATGAGGCGGAGGTGGATAGGCGATATTTATAGAGGGGGACGAACGGTATAAAGCGAGTCCCGGAGTAAGTGGAAACAACGGACCGTACCGTCCTACCCCGTTTTTCTTTTTCCTTTTTTATTATTTTTTATTCCTAACAATTTGATTCCGTGATAGAGCGTTACCGGAAGCAGCCGGTGGTAGGGCGAGGGGTTTAGGAGGAGTGTCCACGTGGCCGAAACGTTGCCGTTTGTGGCGTTGAGATCTCTCCCACACCTTCTCTTCCTCTTTCCTCTGTTCCCGTGAATTCAAAATTGGAAATGGGAAGATTGAGTTGTATCTTATCGTAGCATGTGTATTTATATTTTCTCACGAGATATTATTTTATTATTTTATAATTTATTAATTGGGTAGGTGGGTTGATTTGGGGATTTTCTTTTCTCTCTTCCGAGATAGCTACATTTCAACTTCAATTTCACTTTTCCTTCTTCTAAAATAAATAAATGCGAAAACAAATTGACTTTTGATATAGGAATTCGGATGTTAAGGTGTGATGCTGTGCATCATGCTGTAACAATATTCAAAACAAGTTTATACCATCTTATATCATACTAATTACAATTAAATATATTAATAATTGTGGCTCATTATTAAATTAATATTTTTTTTAATCCTCCCTCTCGTCATAATAGGTTGTTTCACGTACATGAAAAAAACTAATATTTTAACATATGCATATTTTTTAAAAATATTTAAGTTAATTTATACAACTTGAAATATATAAACATATTTAATACATTTGTATTTCAAATTTATGTTTAAAAAATTATATTGTGATGTGTTGTTACTTTTAATAATTACCCATTTCTTATAAATATGAATAATTAAAATTGATAAAGAGATAAGAACATTTAAGAATTTTTATTAAGAAAACTTTTAAAAGCCCCCATCGAAAATTAATTCGAAAAATTCAAAGATCGAGAAACTTTTTACCATATGTAATGAATGCTAAAGTTAATGTTAAATAGTACTCCCTCTAATCACCATTATATACGATATTTTACAGTTTTAATGAGCTTGAGTATTTTTCATAATATGTCTATTAAATATATGACTATTTCTGTTGCTGATGATAAATAATGAAAAAAAAATAATTTAAAAATCAGTATGAAAGTCAAAATTTTGGAAAATATCAAATGAATTAATTATTTTTCTTAATCCGTGTCATTTTTTTCCAAGCGTGTTACAATAATGACCGTATTTTTCAACCTATGTCGAGATACACAAATGTATACCTGGAATTTTTTTCAAAACATAAACTATTTAATTTTTATAGATACATATATTTTGCTTCATGCAAATGCTAGGTGGCAACATCTCATCTACTTTTTCTATTACGATCTAAATTACGAGTTGGGTTGAAATAATGCAAAATTCATTGAAATATATTTGGAAATAATTAAATTAAGATTATTCTTTTTCTTTCTTTTCTTCTCTAGATAACCAAGTTTAATATTGTTTTTTTCAACAAGATCGAACCATTAAAAATTATAGTAAATAATAATGTCTCTTCCGTCACTCATCTCGGCGAATTACCTCTTTTCATTTAATAAATGAAATATTAGAATGATGATAGCCATGCTAGGTGCACTATTCATTTTTTAATATAATAAATAACAAGTTTTAATGTCTGCTTCTTAAAACCTTCACTGTATAAATACTTCACTTCACACCATTTGCAATGTTCTATTTTATTCTTAGTTTTAAATGTGTAGTGATTTTTTTTTTCATTTTCATTGAAAACGAGAAAAAAAAACAAAGCCGTTCAAATTTAACATTTTTAAATTTCATTGAAGCTATAAAATGATCTATCAAACACAAAATGAAGATAAATGTGGGGACAAATACTTTATAAATATGTATATAGAGGCATGAAAATATTATTATTGATGAAATTTTGAACCATTCATTTCGCAATTTGTCCATAAAGATATTGTAAGTCAAGAATGAAAATCATAACCCATAAGTTATTTCAATTTAAATCATGTAAATAAGTCATAAAATAAAATGATGAAGTTTTGTAGTTTTTTTACTATGATTGAAAAGGACAATTAGATTGATAGAGGAAGTTGATAAGATGTGTTTCGTATATCTTGAAGGGTTCTTAATTATCTAAATAACTCGCGTGATTGTCTTACGCATACGCATTGTCTCTGAGTGACACAAATATTGTTTTATTCTTCCAGGCACATTATTATAAATATAAAAATGTGACTCAAATAACTCTTTTTATATTATTATTATTAATTATTATTCACTTTTACCACGTTTTCCATCTGCTGCTAATCTCTGGTTTCATGAAAGACCATTTTGCAAACAGTAAAAATCGTTGAATAAAATTTTGGAGTTTATGTTAAATCTAACATATATTGATCCTTGTTTCAACGTTCCGTGTCATTGAGAGATCAATTTGGTGTATCATAATATTAAATCAATGTATTTATTTGAAAAAACTCTTTAATTAATTAACATGCATAACACGAGAATGAAACTTGAAGAAGTAGATAATTCCAAAGGTTTTAAAGTAGCACGAGATTCTTGATACAGTGTGTTAATATTACATTGCCAGAGAATCATTTAATACTTGTAGATTTTCTGGTTGACAATTTTTGGTTAAAAATATGTGCATGTAAAATATTTTTTCAAAAATAACGTCTAGATCTTTCTTAAATTTCCGCTGTAAATACATGTGAATTTTCCCCTATAAAATTATCAATAAAAAAAATTTAAATAGTTTTAAAATTACCTATGTATATATCAGATTTATAATTATATAATTCATTTTAAACATACAATAAAAAACATTAAAAATTACAAATATTTTTAGCAAATTTTCTTTGTAAATATGAATCTGCAGATAAAAATGCAGTTTTTTTTTTAAATATTCTCCACATATATAAAATTTGTGTGAAATATTTTATTAATAAATATATAAAATTGAAATAAATTAAATAATATAATTTTTCTCTCAATTGAATTTTAAGAGTTTATAAAATGTTTTGTTCTAGTAATGTGTTTCACTCTTACTCTTAGTTTCTTTCTTTTTCTTGTTTGATTGAATTCTAATTTTCCTCATACTTTTTCTTGCTTTCTCGTACACAATATCTTTTGTAGTTATTGTGTTTGTAAATAGGAATGTCAATGGGCGGGTAAGGTACGGGTAGTAACATCCCGTACCCTACCCGTTAGATAAATATTTATCTCGTACATGTATTCGTATCTGTACGGATATATATTATGTGGGTACACGCATATTTTTTTAATATTCATGGATACTCGTAGGTATTTACAAAAACAAATTTTAATATTTAACAACATATTTCAACCATAAATTCAAATAAAAATACAATGCAAAAATTTATAAATTTCAAACAAAGCGCAAATAACCTATTTGAATAGTGTTGAATGACAGTTAATCAAGAAATGAAGATTTTTTAAAATCAATGGATAAAAAATAACTCATTCAAAATCAATGGGTTAATATTTTAATCATTTTTTTTTAATTTAAATTAGAGTATAGCATATACGAGTATCCATGGGTACGAATACTATGATACCCGTACTCGTCCCGTTAACATACAGATATAAAAAATATCCGTACCCGTTATTCGTGGATAACCATTTACAATATTTATTTCCTAACTGTTACAGATTTTATCTGCAGATACCCGCGAATATGGATTTTTTTCACATCCTTACTTGTAAATCACATTAGTATTGGTTGCGATTTTCATAGACTTGGTAGGAGTTTTTATTTGTTTTTTGTTTTCAAATTTTACTTTTTATTTTATTTTTTATTTTGTGTGTATATTTAGTCTTTGGGGGACACAAGTTCTAAGGTTACTCTATTAATTAAACACTGTTACTTTTCTCAGGTGCATTTGTAATTTTGTATATATGAAGAACATCGTGTATTGAGTTAATTAATATTTTATGCGTAAGATGGACTTGAGTTGTGTGATGTTTACTACTTTGGTCATGTCTAATTCAATAGAGTAGAGAGTCTTTAATATTAAACTTAAAACTTTGGCGTGATTCAACTGCAAATTTAGTTACGTGAATATGACCATATAGAATAAAAGGATAAATTGAATTTCAGGTTCTACATTATTGAAGTATAAGAAATTTGCAATTGTGATTCAATATGCATCTAATTAAGTCTATAAGCAATTGAAGGCATAAGTTGTGTTTGCGATGAACTGAAGTTGCTTCATATGTTTTTATCCTTTTGTAAATGTATACATCAAATTATTTTTGTTACATAATTATTGTTTTGAGGAAAATAAATTACCTTTAATCACTATCTATTTATTTGTTTACATGTATGTGACTATTATTGTTGTAGAAGATGTAATAAGTGAACTCACCTAAATTTATTTTTGTTTACATATCTTATTGTTTGTACTTTTTTAGGGTGAATTTAGAATGGGGAGAGGATTTGAGAAAGAGTGAGTAGATGAATTTGAAGAAATAGTGTGATTTGTTTGGATTAAGAGAAAGATTGTGTGATTTGAGTGGATTTAAGATGAAAGTTTGTGTAAGATGTAATGAGTATGATAAATTAAAAAAATATTTTAATAGATAAAATTAGATAAATACTATTTTATCCTTGAAGATAAATGTAATATAAATTTAAATGTAAGTAGTAAAAATGATATTAAAAATTGAAATTACTATTTAAAATTACAAAAATATAATTTTTTATTATTATTATAATAATAACAATAATTATTATAATAATAATAATTAATACAATTAATATAATAATAATAATTATTATTATTATACATTATATATTATATTAAATATTATATTAAGCAGCTTTTTCCACTCATGTGTTCTTGTTCATCCTTCGATTTACAAATCAGGATTCCACTAGGACACCTCCACCACGAAGCATCATCAAGGCGCCTCCCTCACCAATGTCCACGCACCACACTCACCTAGCAGGAGTGACCAAACCAAAGCAAAGGGCATTTTGTAATTTACATCTTCATCCTCTCAAATCTTCTCAATTTTGAGAGGATGTTTCTTACCCTCCCTCCCGCAAATCAGCACCCACAATCTCTTACAAACCAATTGAAACAAATAGGAGTCATCCACTCTTCTACTTTCTTGCCAACCGTACTTATCCTGATATATATATATATATATATATATATATATATATATATATATATATATATATATATATATTTGTAAACCCAAAATATGAAACTAAAAAACTTTAATTCATTACTTAATAATAATATTAATATTCTAAGTCTCATACATGTCCGTGTAGAATAAGTTTAAAGGTTATTAGAATCCTTTAACAATATATTTCAAAATAACATTTTTTAAACATCTCAAAATTTTAGAGTATGATATATAAGTTCTATACAATTTTTTAAAAGAAAGATAAAAATTTTATTTTCTAAACTATCATTATCTCAAACTATCATGACTGGTTCAAATTCCCGAACTACTAGTTCTACTCACATATTAATATATAATCATTGCATACAAAAATAACAAACAACACAAGACATCACATAGAACACAAGAGTAAGCTAATGCATTTAAAATAAGTGTAGAAAAAAGTAAATCATATTATAAAAGGTATGAGAATAATTTTAAAAGTCAAACATGTAATAAAGTTTAAACAAAAAATAACTTTCATATGCTTATATGAAGACCAAAAATTTTGTGTACAATTGAATTTTGTACAACTTGAAAATTATACACTATTAATTTTGTTAGATGCTTACACAGTTTTTTTAAAAAAAAACAAGTGTATTATTGAATGGACTCGTAAAAGTTTATATTTGTCATGCTTACTCCCAAGTCCTCAAATAATTTTCTAACTTTTAAGACCAAATGACTTAAACCAAACCATGACAGGATTAATTCCACTAGCTCCATAAATATGATCATCTTTCATGTCATGGCATTTGTCTTGTGGAGCCTACTTCAACTCACACTACCTAGATATCACACTCTATGATGTGAGTGAGATACTAGTTGAGTCAGGATACTCTCATCCCCGAAATCCCCTTTCAATACATTTTGACATCTTAAACAATATTATTTTCCCTTAAAAATAGCTACCGAGAACCAAACTTATTATTTCAAAGCTAAACTAAACATAAACAATTTAAACATAATATCATATTCAACTTATCAACTCTATTATTTACAAGAATATCAACCTCTTAAAGTTTTCACTTTTCAACAATTTCAACATCACATCTAAATATCACAATTGGTTGTAATCAACACAAAAACCCAGAAAAGCTTAACATAGAGTTTTTTTTTATCAATTCAATGTTTCTCATTCTACGGCAAGGAATTCATACAACTATCCTTTCACCAAGAGTCATTTTCTTCAAGATATGTTTGCCCCATATTTTTTTATTTATTTTTAAAAATTACCATCTCACCAACATCATTACTACAACACATAGCACCAAAACTCTCACAATTTCACTAAATCAACTTTCACCAAATCATTTACATGTTCTCCAATTATCAATTCTCATTTTAAAGGAATTTTAAATTATCAGTTTCCTTACTATAAGGATTCTTATCACAACACTTATCTTCTCACAACTTCACCACTTATCATCCTATTTTCAAAGATCAAACATAGTTTAAGGAAATGACTATATGAAAATGTCTCTATATAACAAAAAAGCTACATGTAGCTAAGGACAATTGCATGCACCGAAACAAAATCACATTTACTCTCTAAAAAGAGTATATTTGAAGCTACCAAAATAATTAAATTTATCTAAATGTATAGTAAGATTCTTCGCACTAATTGTTTCTATGATTTTGGATCTTCAAAAATTAAAGAAGGAGATCAAACCTACTTAAAGAAGTTGTGTAAATAACATCTGATTTTGTAAAAAAAAAAAAACCTCTTTTAAAACCTTTGACTTTTAGAATACATTCATAATAAAAAAACATTTTTTTATAATATATATATATATATATATATATATATATATATATAATTTTCTTACTCAAGAAAAATCCGTAAGATCTTTTAGGGAATAAAATATTTTACAAAACAATTTTAACTTAGGCATCGGTTAAACATTGGTTAAAGTAGAATAATTATATGAATATTCTAATTTTAAGTTATAAACGAACATTTTTTTTTTTGTCTGAATGTATGTATAAAAAAACGTGTTTAAACCTACTTCTAAAATAAGCATGACTATTTCTTTTGTTTTTTTTTTCTTTGTATTTTTGTTTATCTTTAAGTTACCTCTTATGGGTTAATTGACGTATGATGTCTTCTTAATCTATTTAATCGTTAAAAAAGACTTGAATTACAATAACTTGATTCACTTGAATTTCTTTTTATTTTAATATTAATATCATTATCACCAGAATTATTAATTATCACTACTGTTCTTTCCATATATATGTATGATGCGTTAATTGAAGTGAGACACCTAATTAACTTAATATATCAAATTGAGACATTTAAGTAATGACAAGTTGTGGTTCTTAATTTCTTTTCTTGACGACAATACTATTTATTATCAAAACTAATAATAATTATTTTATTAAAATTATTCATAGAGACAAGATTAACCGAAATACCATGACTTATTAATAAATAAATTAATTAGAGACAACACTTCCCTACTAGATGATCTTAATTTCTTTTTTAAATCAAATTAGTATTGTTTTTCAAAATAAAACAAAATTAATTTAGGTATTATACTTCATCAATGCAACATTTTAATGAGTCAAGCCCAAGTCATAAAAATTGACATCATTATAGTATTTCTGAATTTGAGTTCTTATGCTTTAGCATAAACAATAATAATAAAAATTAAATAAATTAATCTACCACGCAAACAACAGGCTACAAGCTATGTTTCTTAGTGATTGTTTTTAGCACTTTCCGAATAATGAATCTATAATGCACTGTTAGTTACTTAATATATCAATATTTTAACACTAAATGGTTTGAATGGTCTTCGTTTCATCACCAACTTTTTTTTTCTATGATTATTTATGCGGTAATTATTATTTGAAGCCGCTCCATAATCAATTTTCGGTAGCAAATTATAAATGCTACAACATTATTGACTTGAAAATGAAGCAGCCACATGTGTGTTAACTTTGACTAATTAAAAAGATTGCAAGAGATTCTTCGACCACTGTGCCTCAAACTTTTACATTTATCTATTGCTGCCGATCAATCAATGGAATAGCGTCGCAGAAGATGTCTCTGAAATCTGATATATAAAACTTTTGTTCTTAAAAAAACTAAAAATTTATCCTTCCAAAACACTAAATAGAAAACAGCTAAAAAACATTTGGTGGCTTCTGGTTAAGCTATGGTGTCACCAACTTTTATATTACAAATTGCTACCAATAAATTAATTACTGAAAAAAGTGATGCAGAAATTGTCTCCGAAACATTACATATAAGTTTAGTGCCATGAAACACTCAAAAGGTATCATCCCCGAGAAAAAAAAAATAGAAAACATTTGTGGCTTTACAATAAGTTAAGGGTGTCACCTAATGTGATCTATATTCACATCAATCAAGCAATATGTCGACAAATGTGTTTAATCCAAGTACATGAATGTATTGAACATCAATGAATAGAATTATTTCAGATTTTTTTATCTTATCTTTAGCTTCTTTGTTAACATCAATGAAATCGATTGGAATAAAAAAAATAGGAAAGAAAATACAAAGGAGTGTTTAAGTTTACTTGAATTAAATCCAAAAGATAATATAAAAAAAAACATAAATACTAAACTTTAATGTTTTAGATTGAGTATAGGGTTATAATATTTTATATGGACAATTTATATGCAACAATCATGAGACATGAGTCTAACCCACACATAAGGGATTGACACCACAATTTTATTGGTTCTTCTCAATGTGAAACTTAGACTCACACTTGGACTCATAACTCACTATCATAAAAACTTTCAATACAGGATCTCGTCTAAGTCGGCCACCACATGAACCAGGCTCTGATACTACTGTTGGGTCTTGATCTTTATATGATGCTCAACTTTCTCAGTTTTACTCAATGTGAGACTTAGACTCACACTTAGATTCCAAACATAACTCAACCTCACAAAATCGTCTTGTAAAGTGAGATTTGTCTTAATTTATATACTATGAAATCACCTTATCATTAGTCAATGTGAGACTTCCAACAAATATAAAAATTCAATGTAATGATTATATTATTTAGTTATAATTAGTGATTTAGTCTTCTAATTTGTTGGTTTAGTTCATTTAGGTTCCTTATTATTTTTAGGTTCAATTTAGTCCTCAAACCTTTTTGAAATGTTCAATTTGGTCCTCTAATTTAAAAAGGTTAAAATATTTAAAATTTTTTGATTTAGTCTCTCTATTTAAAATTTTGATTCAATTTAGTTCTTTTATTTTTTAAGATGTTGATTCAATATTAAAAAAACAAAATTATTCAATATTAAAAAAAATCAATTTATTCTCTTTATTTAAGATGTTGATTCAATTTAGTATTCTTATTTTCTAAAACAATTTAATTTTGCTCTTCCTAATTTGAGAACAAATTAGTAATTAAACTTTATTACTGTTTATATATACATGTTACTTTTTTTTTTATAATTCATACATCAAATCATTCTTCCTAACTACTAAAATTATTTAATTTTTTACCCTCGGTTTAAATATTCAATTTTTTTTCATTTAGGTGGAGTGATTTAATATATAAATTCTAAAAAAATGTATATATAAGTTGTAATTAAGTTTAATTACTAATTTGATCTCAAATTAGGAAGAGCAAAATTAAATTGTTTTAGAAGATAAGAATACTAAATTGAATCAACATCTTAAATAAAGAGAATAAATTGATTTTTTTTTAAATTGAACCTTTTTAAAAATTTGATCATCAAATTTAATTTTTTTTAAAAGTTGAAGGACTAAATTAAATCGAAATATAATAGGGAGACCAAAATTAACCAAACCAATAAATTAAATGACTAAATACTTGATTATACCTATTATTTAATTCCTCTTAGTATTGCACTCGTAATTCATATCTCCTTTTTCACATTAATCTTCTCAATATATTGCAAATTATTCTTTCTCATGAGTTTTGTGCACATACAACACTTTTTACGGGATTTTTTTTTATCAGCAATAAAGAATATGAATTGAAAAAGGGGATAATAGAGTCCCCAACCTTTATAAAAAAAAAATACTTTCTTCCACTTTCAAAACGAACTTGCAATAACAAGCTTGAAAATACTAGAAAAAGGTGTTATTTTGTATCAACCCTTATCCGTTAAACAAACGACGAAATTCAGAGCATCATTCACCATTTTATTGTTCTGCTTATTTAAAGGATGAGTAGATATTTAAAGAATGAGTAGACATTTAAAAAATGAGTAAGCATATGATTATTGGATCACAATGGATATCAATTATTGGATCAATCAATCAAATATATATCTTTATAAGAATCAGTAAGTAACTCGAAAAATTTAGATATTGACGAGTCTTACTAAATAAATACTTTCAAAAGACAGTTTCAAAATAATATTTTTCTTAGTATTTTTTTAATTTCATTTTAATCAAACTATTTATTGCTTTTATTTCTTAATCAATTTGTTCTACTTTCCACTCTCTATATATTTCCTCTTTTATTTATTTTTTTCGTTACAGAGTTAGTTTTACAATACACGGTTTTAGTTTTATAATAATTATTAGATTTGAATAATCTTTTTATTTCTTAACTATGAAAATATTTTAATTTTATTTTTTATTTTGAACGATATCAATTGAATTATATTAAAAATATAAAATATAATCATTTACATCAAATTTGTATTAATATGATTGCAAATATCATATATTTATTTACATTATGAATTATATTTATTAACAAATAAATTTTGAACGATAAAATGTCATTTGAATAATATTGTTAATATTATATCTAATAAAAATACTATATTATTTTATTTTAAAGTAAAGTGCATCAAGTTAGCAGCATTCAAACACAACATTTAAAAGAAAACCCATCATGACAGTGAAAAAAAAAACATAACCCATAATTATAAAAATAAAAAAAAATTCAACTCTTTTTTCTAATAATATGATATTGTTATTTAATTTTTATATTTATATATAGAGATGGTATTTTTGTTGGTTTTATAAGGAGGAAACAAAAAGGGGTTGTGAGTGATCCAATCCAAGGTTGTTGGAGTAGCACAGTTTGTACATGTTGGCAAAGCACAGCAGTAGTAGCTGTAAGGAAAACGTGTCCTTTTCAATCACACACTGCAATTAATATGCCAACTTGGCAACAGTACAATTACCGGTTGCATTCTGTACTAACCGGTAACCTAACTTAAAAATCTTTTTTTTAATATTTTTTAATTCACCAACTTGCAATAAACTTTACTTCACTGTCATTTTTGGACTGGACTTAAAATAGGTTTTTAATAGGAAACATTTTTAAGCTGTTATTTTAGAGTTTGTTTTCATGAATTACAATAATTTTATATTTAATAGAAAGAGTTTGATGTGAATCAAGTAATTGACTCATTAAGCTAAAATTAAAATTTTAACAAATTTATTATTTACAGAGAAGATATGAACTTGTGTTCATGGTGTGGATTTAGAATTGGTGATTTTTCGTAGTTTGGTAAAAAAGTTTAGTGGACTTCATACTGTAAGTCGTTATCCTTAAATTGTGGAGATATGTGAAGAAAATCAAATATAACGTTCTGATTGTTGCTCGACACACACCGGATGGGTCACTAAAGTTGAAGCTCGATGCACCACGAATTTGTAGTGGATTCATATGCCTATGAATGTTTTGCTTTATTAGATTATTTTATATATTTATTATAGTATAATTAAAATAAATTGACTTAACTTTATTTTAAAACAGTATAATTAAAACGTTTATATATTTTATCCAATATTATTGTAAAGATATGTATAATTATTGATTTGATTTTTTTTTGAGTATGATCAATTTGGTCTCTGAGATTTTGAAAGTTTTAATTTGGTATCCATATTTTTTAAAGTCGATCATTTTAGTACCTCCCGTTATATCCTAGTTAATGCCGTTTGTATAATGGTGAACTGTCATTGTGCAACAAATTAAACAACTCATCTTAATACCATATTGAATACACTTGATTAAGGAAACATTAAAAGAGATACTAGAAAGATGTTAACTACATCCAACAAACAAACTAACACAATCAACAACTCCACCCACGTTTCTATTGCATAGTGACAACTCACCGGTACACAAACAATATTAACTGTAATATAACGGGAGATATTAAACTGAACCACTTTAAAAAATAAGGGTACCAAATTGAACCTTCAAAAAATTCAGGGACCAAATTAAACCTTGTAAAAACTTGGGGACCAAATTGAACCAACTCAAAAAATTGGGAGACCAAATCAATAATTATACCTATAAAGATATTAGTTGAAAATTAAAGTATGGTTTAACATAATTAGACAAATGTGGTGGTAGGTCCAAAACCGATTGAGTTATTGGACCAAAAGATGTTCAAGTTTTAGGTTTTAATCTGATTGGATCATTGGACTTATGATGTGTTTGGATCTGCATGAATACTTTTCATGCAGATGGAAAGTGAGTTGCAGACATGTTTGGTTCTACTGATTTGCACTGATTTGAGAGCGCAAATTTGCACGAGCTGCAGATTTTAACACTCTCTAAAATGAAAAAAAATGTAGAAAAAGATAACTCATCGTGTTAAAATGACTTCATTGTCCATGTGTTTAACAATTTAATTTAATTTACTTATATTTACTACTATCTTATATATATATATATATATATATATATATATATATATAT
>Ga0209589_1006078_pt1 | contig 20164 bp, 9 predicted proteins | sample CowpeawhiteBW_FD_187525 | JGI IMG/M metagenome (GOLD analysis project Ga0209589, IMG submission 187525) | Root nodule microbial communities of legume samples collected from California USA - Cow pea white BW (SPAdes) (version 2) | ecosystem: Host-associated > Plants > Roots > Nodule | place: USA... | reverse complement strand
ATTATTGGCATTACTCAATGCTTACCCCACCACCGACAAAGAAAGAAGGAAAGTGGACAATTTTCTTAAATGGAGAAGTTGTGGTATCATTACTTCATATGCTATTGCAATCTTTTTTTTTTTTTTACATTATGCAAAACATCTAGAATTATATTAGGTTGGTTTTTGTCTCAATTTAAAAGCAGAAATAATTAAATACAAACTTTTATAAATGACATGAAACATATTTTAAAAGAGAAATACATTTTACACTTATATTTGCATATTTGCAGAGATATATTTTTATAAACTAGTTTCTTATTCATCTTTTTGTAATTTTATAAAATAAATACTATAAGAAAATGATAGATTTTTTTTGACGGAAAATAAATGTTACTAATTTTGATTTAACAATAGATTTTAAAAAATTATCAAGAAAATTATCAAATAATAATTAAATTTATTACAAAAAAATATGTTTAGAGACCAATTTAGAAATCAATTTTCAAATTTGAAATTACTTTTTTTTTGTTACCAAAACTTAGATAGTTAATGTTAGTAACTAATTTAGAGACCAATTCATAATAATAGTTATTTTAGTTACCAATTTGGTGACCGATTATAATTATTTGAAACTATTTTAGTTACCAATAATTTTTAATTCATAAATTGGTATCTAATTGATCACAATAGTGATTAATTATTTGTGGTCACTAATAAAAACATTTATGGTAGTGTCTCTTAGTAATTTTTTTTTTTGAATTTGTCAATAAATTTGTAAATAATTGATTTTTTTTTTAAATTTGTCGTCAAATTCATTAATAATTGATTTTTTTTAAATTGTTGATAAATTTGTTAATAATTTGATTTTTGTAATTTTGTCGGTAAATCCATCGATAATTATATATTTTAGGATTCATTAGTAATTTCATTGTTAAATCTATTGGTAAAATGAATGACAACTTTAATGCCAAATCAAATATAATATTTGTCATAAATTAACTTAAAATAATGAAAAAAATAATAGGAGAAGGGGAAGGATGTCAAGAAGGAAAAAGATGAAGAGATAAAGAGAAGGTGACAACAACATCTGTAACGGTGGCAGTAGCCATGATGGTTGCAACGATAGGCACGACGATGACAACAATGACAGATGTTGTGACAACTAGCAATGGAGGAGAATGAAGAATAAGAAGTGGACAAGGAGGAGAAGGAGAAGGAAAAGGAGGAGGAAGAAGCACTACTAGAATTTTTCATATTTCATGTAATTTTCTACAAAATTGTTATAACATTTTGCAAGAAAAGGCTTCGTTTTGTTATTTTTTAAAAAAGTTTTAGTTAACAGGTAATTCTTGTGTAGATGATTATTTCCGATAAATTTGCAAGTATTTTTTACATTTTTTTTTTGTGAAAAATGTTGTGTGCAAAATATTTTGTAAAAAAATTGTTAACAGGTTCTTACAAACTAATATTATTAACAAAATTTGTAAGTGTTTCTTAAGAAAAAATTTTCAAAATAAAATTAACAGAAAACGTAGTTTTTTTAGTAGTTAAGAGAAAGAGAAGGAAGAGTCACAACCACCAAAGATGACAAACGTGATGGTGACGACAATGATGAGGAGGAGAAGGAAGAGGAGACATAGAAAAAACGAAAAAGAAAAAGAGAAGGAAGAAAAAGAAAACAAAATTATAATATTTATTGACATATTGATAACTAAAATATGTCAATAATTATGGATTGATATTCACGGGCACATAATTATCGGAAGATTTAGAATGTCACTGATTACCGATGAATCTTCGATCATCCATAATCTCTAACGAATTTTTTTATCGTCAATATAATTTATTGATGATTACTTTACGGATTATTTTTTCCACTCATAATTTTATTATTTACCAATAAATTTACCTTTTTTTAGTGAAATATTTGATGTAAATATTTAAATCAGCAAACCTTCTAGACTTGTATGGTCTCAACCACATTTTAAAAATTATTCACCTGATATAATGAGTTTTCCACGTCCTCTTAAACAAATATCTATATGAGCCGGTCTTCCTCCCTTATGTGCAATCACACTCCAATGAAAAATCTGTAATGTAAAATCATTCAAAATTCTAACATTAAACTCAAATGCTTCACATCAACACCATTATGCTAAATTCATTCACTCGCTCATCAGACAGGAGACTTTAAAACACGTTTTCACAAACTTTAGTTAAAGTGAAGGTTAGAATAATATTTTTCAAAAGAAAGGATCAATTATTTGATAATTTAGCTTTAAATTTATTTATGTTTTTCTTTTTTGTTTAGAAGACAACGAAAAAACCCTAAAAAAAATCATTACTTGATTATTGTTCAAAAGAACAATATGAAAAAAATGAACTCATTTTTGTCAGAAAATATTTTCCTTCTGAATAAAAATGACCCGTGTCAACAACTTCTTTACGGCACAATACAAAATTTCCTTCCTTAACGTATAAATATACATGACACTTTAATTAATATATATATATATGTAATATCAATTTTTTATATGTATTACACATATATGACATATAATAAAATTTAATAGATAAATGTGTAATAAATAAATAAAAAATTTAATATATTGGCACATGCTATTTATTTAATAGATTGAATATATATAAAAATTGAAAAATGTTAAAGAATAAAAATGATGTAATAATAATAATTGAGTAATAAAAAGCTTGAATAAATACAAATTAAACCAAAAATTCAGAAAAGCAAGCTAGTTTACCATTTTTTTTTTCTAACTTCTGTCAATCAGGGAGAGAGCATGACCAAGAGAAAAGAGAAAACTGCCACATAGACACAGGATTTATTTATTTTGAAATTATATGCAAACTAAAAGGGAAAATTATATACATATATACATATACATATATATAATATGCATACTAAAAAGGAAAATTACATAATTAATTGCATATATATTTTACAAATATACAAAGTTGCTGCGAAGACGAGCATGACGAAGATCACAGAACAGGATTCTCTTCATAAAACTAGAGCCTTCGGACAAACGTTGTCATCTTCACTGGACAAAATCTTGAAACATCATTAAGTATTTCACCGTTCCAACACACGTAAAAGCCTGGGTTGGACGCGACATGCAGGTACGAACCACCCTCCAAATGCTGCACATGCATGCATGCATCCATGATGAGTGGATAGGTACCCCACGCCAAACGATGAACAACTTAATTACATATGTAACAGGTTACATCAGTTAGAGCAGAGATTAGGTCGTTTATTATAGCTGATATCGTCATTTTCGAAATCCTCAGCAGCTTCCTCGGCTATTGTTTCCAGCGTAGGTGTGTTCGAAGGTTTCTTAGGAAAAATTATAGGTGCCGGGGCAACCTCGATCCACGAACTTTGCTTTCTCATTCCCTTGCTCATTGGGACATATATGTATTTTGATGACAACAATGATTGATCTTGCTCCTCCACCACAATCTGCAATCCTTGTGTAGCAAAACGAAATTTTTTTCTCTCCTTCTCCTATGTCTAGAAAGAGGAGAGAGAGAGAGAGAGATTGAGAGTTTTTTTTTTTTCTTTTTGTTTTTTTCCTAAGAGGCTTTTTACAAGGGTTCAGGATTTGTTGGTTGCTATGTGTTAATTGGCAAAGACCTTCGTGCGTGTGTGTATATATATATATACACACACTTGGTGGAACTTGGAATGAGAGATGGGTGGAATTATAGGTGGGAGATATTTGGAGAAGGCATAAATAGGAGCATGTATACCTGGACGGTTTTCGGGAAATACACGTGGAGAATGAAAGAGTTTTCGGAAGCTTCGTTTATGACAACATTAACATAAAAATCTAGGAACCATCTAACCACAAACGTGTCCTGTAATAATTTCATTGTCGGTTTCTAAAGCCCTACTACCCCCAAACCAATTACCTGTTCCAGAGGCAAAAGAAAACGTCAACAACTCCTCACTTTTCTCCTCTCCATCAAAATATTCGTATTTTCTTATCCTAAATCTTGACAATTTGGGCATAGCCTCTAGAATATACTGGAATATAGCCAACACAGAATGGATTCCAAATTTGGAATTAGTATTCGTAATTCCTCTTTCAACATGTTACTAATATTATTATTTTCTTCTTCTGTTCTTTAAACATGTTACAGAAAGTTTTTTTTGGCGATATACAAGGTGCACTATGTTTTTTTATTTAGGTAGATGTATTTGGTTTTTGGTCCTATTATGCCCAACGAACTCAGAGTGAAGGCAACGATGTCCTTGAAAAAGGATAAAAAGTCATAGGCCACTTGAGATTGGATCAAGGCCTTTGTTTCCGTGTGGTCCCCAATGAGCCCAATTAAATGAGCCCATAAATTGGTTCAACAAAAAACTACTATAGACCGATGACTATGATGCCACGAGCCTATAAATACTAAGTACCGAGTCTACTCTACAAGGCTATTACCATGCTACACAAAACTGAGATCCATATTTTTTAAAAAAGAAAAGTTTAATATAATGTAACTTTTTCTTTAAATTTGAACTAAACTTATTATTACTTCTTCAAATTTGATAATTGTTCGGCCTAAGACCACAGATAAAGAGATAATTGGACCGGATATGAATAATATCCGTTTTTAAAATATATATTTCATTATTTGTAAGAAAATACTCAATTTTTTTATTACTCATAACGTATATATATATATATATATATATATATATATATATATATATATATATATATAAATTTTGAATAAAATTATTTAAAAATAAGGCTTTAAAATACAAACTTAGATAAACAAATTGATTTTAAACTAAAACTTATATCAAATTTATAATTAAGATATAAATACAAATAAATTTAGTCTTTCTAATAAACAAATTTCAACGAATTGCACCAAAAGAATGTAAATTTTAAAAATAACTTCAATTCTATAAGTTTAAATAAAAATATACAAAAATATAAAGTCAAATTTTAAATTATTCTTCATTTTCACAATAATTTTATTTAATCTTCATAAATAAAAAACTCAAATAAAATTTGCTAATAAGTATTAACAAAATTTTAGACTTAATACCATAATATATGTAACAATTCTATTAAAAAGTAGATAATTAGATTTCTTTATTAATTATTTGTGGATATTTATTAAAGATATCATTTAGTATTCTTTACAAATTATCTGTATAAATATATATATATATATATATATATATATATATATATATATATATATGCAAGTATGAATTCTTTTCTCATTCCTAATTGTGAAAAATTTCTATAGTTATATATATATATATATATATATATGCAAGTATGAATTCTTTTCTCATTCCTAATTGTGAAAAATTCCTATAGAGAGTGATGGACTGAAAAAGTCTGAGCTAAGCATTGAATTATTCTATTCAACCTAACCCTTTTCTCTCTATCACAATTTCACATGATTTATGAATAAAAGAAGAAGCGGCAACACAGCATGGTGAAGAAGTTAAACAAACAGTTGCCAATCAGCTACTGTTGAATTCCCAGTCAAATTCGTTAACAATTTGAACTACTACTGTTTGGAAGGAACAGTTTCATCATTTTTTAATGATACAAGGTCCAAACAATGGCATCCTTATCTACAAAACAGCAAAACGACAACGTAGGTAATCATGTTCCTGAGGATAGACACACTGTTTCCACATCCTAAAACTCTAACCTAACTCATTTGACAGCACCCCAGAATCTGTGAATGAATGCGCATGCATGCACCAGTAAAACCACTTGTTTATCTTATAAAACTCCTCATAATATAATGTTGCATTATATAACAACCCCGGTCTCGAGTATCAGACCAAAAATCAAGAACAAACTACCTCTTTTAACTCTTACATCAACAGATATATGTTTTTCATTTTCTGGAATTCAGTAGTTCTGGTTCTAAAAAAGATCTATCTATCTCTTCCTCTTTATTTCTTTATATAGGTCTTCTACCTACCTGATTTGTAGGAAGACGTATTAATATGGCAAAATATCACTAACTAATTTATATTTTTCGGCTGGATATTAAATCTTTTTCTTTTAGGAACGAACTAACCACTTCGGCCCAAATCTTGTTTGACCCAAATCCTGTTCAGCCCACATCGTACTTGGTCCAAATCCTACTCAGTCCAAATTCTGCTTGGTCCAAATCCTGTCTGGCCCAAATCCTGCTTAGCCTAAATTCTACTCGGCCTAAATGTTCGTCATCCGGTCCAAATCCTGCTCGACCTAAATGTTTGTTATCTTGGTCCATGACTAAAACTCGTTTTATAATAAATATTTATCGGGTCAAAATCAAAATGAACATGTTGAGATCTGCCATTATCCGGAGAGTACACAACCATGAACACAAGTTGAAACGTGGTGGAGATTAATATAGAAGAAAGAAGGGGACAAGGCACATGCTTTATTAGGCCTGGTTCATTTTTCTAAGCCATTTCGATGCTTCAATCACTCACTTCAATTAACATTTGGTCTTCTCTTCATAACTTACACGCCACTTTCTGTTTCTACCTTGCTTTTTCTAACCAGTTAGGACCATCCTTTTTACCTTCCTCAATAAAAACCTATATATCATTTCAAACTTTCTCTTAAGTATTACAGTATATATATCTTAATTAAATTTTGAGAGTATAAAAATTTATGTTTTGTTTTTAGTTTTTATTATTTTAAGATTACGATGTTATGCTATTTAATATTATCTAATTATTATAAGTGTTTCATTAATACTGTTCGATCATACTAGATCATTAACTATTGAATTAATGCATGTCATTGTCAATTTAATCATCAGTCCAATTTTAAAATATTGATTAAAACCTCGAGAAAGTGGCATATTCCAAGGTATAAATCACATAGGAAAATTGGCTTCAAGTACGCATAGAAATCTACTCTTATTATACTCCTAGCATCTCATGGCTGTAGAATATACGTGTATTTTTCATTTTCAAAAGAAACTTTTTTATTTAATTGCGTCGTTAGAACGATTGTGGAAAATGGAGAGGAAAAAGTTTGAGAAATTTGGATGGTGTTAATTAGTCTAAATAAAGATTCTTAAATTATTCTCTTGTCATGTTTTGTTTTCTATTATTGGAAAGGAAGGGAAATCTGTTTGGTAATATTTTATTCTGCTGAATCAATTACATCAAGAATATATTCACCCTCTCTTTCTTTTATTAATACTTATAAAAAGATTAAACAATATATTACTATAATTCAGTAAAATCAGTAATATTAATACTGACCTAGGTATGAATTTTAAAGGATTAAAAGACGAGGCAGTTTATTGAATATTTTCCATCTTGGTTATAATAAAGAAACGCTTTAAAAAGCTAATTACAAAGACGCGTTGATACAGTTTTACGACACATAAAGAAAATTATTAAGACCTGTAAAAGTTTTAATCAAGAATTAGCCTCTGTAATTGATAACCTTAATTATGGTTAAGAATAGGGTTTCCTTTTACAATTAATACCTATTATTTAGTCACCTATATAGAATACCAGAAAGTTATAATAATAATAAATGATTTTTGTTACAGCATAAAACTAAAGTCAGTTGTTTCCAAAGAAAACCAACATTTCGACTGACTGGTGAGCCATTTTCAACTTAATTAATTTGGCCCCCTTTTTTACTTTTTGTTTTCTTATATGCATTTTCAGTAGCTTATTGCATACCAAAACCCTTCACGTCTTGGGGTTATGAATAGGCATTTCTCAACTAGTCATTATTATTAGCCCTTTCTTAATTCTTGTACGTATCACAAACAAAAACAACGTCAACACCATTTTTTTTTCTTTTCATTCAAAACAATAAAATACATCATTTGACATCACTCTCTATGGTTCATACAAATATTAAAGAGAAACAAAATGAAATCCTACAATAATAAATAAATAATAATACTCGTTTTCATTTTTTCTCACTTAATCTAATTAACCTCACTTTTTGGCTCTGGAATTTTCTTTTCTTTTGTTTCACACTTATTCAAAGAAAGTACTAGTCATGTCTAATGCACCAAAGGATAATAGGATTAGGTTAATAGGGGTGATTAAAACTTTCCTTCTTCTCAAAGAACTAATTAATAATAATGACAAGGTCGTGACAAAAGTCTATGATAACGTGTCAAGATATAGACATCTTGATCTTGATTCAACGGTGGTGATGGGTGGAACCCACAGCTTTAAATATTTTTACAAATTTGTGATGAATGTGAAATAAAAATAAATGAAAAATGAGATAAATTGAATAATTTATAAGAAACTAATATATAAATAAATAACAGAACTCCTTATCTTTATTCTCAATAGTAATAATGGGAATATGTTGTTTTTTTTTTCCTTAGACGCATAGGTAGTATAGGAGACTATTTAAATTATACTTAACCTCCTCTAATCCAAACATATCCTGCTTGCATTATTTATAATTATTCATTTTACGTTTTTCTTATTTTTTTTTTCTTCTAAAATACGTGACACAAGGAAGGAAAAATTGTTTGTATGCGAAAAAAAAAAATAAAAACTCGCTCTTAACCTTTATTAAAAGGCAATCGAAATGCTTTATTTTTAGTAATTTTTTAACTGTATTCAGTCGCCGAACAGAGATCCCATTGGTTCAAGTGTCTCACTCATGGAAATCGGATAACTCTATGTTTCTCTATCTCCTTTCTCTTCGTTTCTATATTTATAAAAAGAAAAAAGCTATGTTATTATTTTAATTAAATTAGCACTAACATATACGAATTTGAATTTTCTTTTAGGTTTTTCTGTGTTATTTTTTTACAGTATTTTTATGATACACCGATTATTATTAATTTTAAAATTTTAAAATATATTAAAAAAATATTCAAAATGTTAATTTTCTGTATTTTTAATACTCAACAGAACAACACAAAAAAAATTAATAGAAAATATGGACTCTAACGTATACTTGGTAAGACTATGCCAATGAGCGATTTCATGACTATGCAAATGAGCGATTTCATGGACAAGATATGTCTAAGTTTTGAATACTACGGCAAAACTTTTTCAGCGAATGACAATTCTTCACTTTCGAAAGTTACGTAGCGGTTTTTAAAACTCTAGCTAAATCATGTGTAGAATGTGACTTTTTCTTTCATGTGCATGCATCATTCGCTCCATATTTATCTTTTTCTCTGGTGTGCAAGGAATTTAAGATTGAAGGGGAAGGTGTGGTCACGAGGTAAATATTTGGATCCGAAACATTAACGGAAGGGTTCGTGTAAAATCACGTGAGGACAACCCTTTGTATAGTTATATTACAGTTAATATTTGTTAATTAATTGTAACGCGTGTAGTGAGCCCTATAATAGAGAAAAAGTGGATTTGATTAGCTTTATCCTTTAACAGCCAAAAAGCTATTATATAAATGAGAAGAAGGAATAGTCAAGAGTGTGAAAATCGCAAAAACATAGCCAAAAACAGAGAGAGAGAGAGAGAAATAGACATCAATTATTGAGAGGTTCTTTGATCGAGAGCTTCAATGGCGTCAAGGAAGGGTTTCCTTTCGAAGGTGAGTTCCATGTTCGCATCATCGAGCAGCGATTTGGAGGCAAAAGCCATAGAAGGTGGTGACATGGAATTGGATGAAGCTGAGGTGTGGAACTGGAACAGTACCAACACTGTAACAGAGTCGAAGAAGTGGTCACGATCTGGTAAGAAAGGGTTTAAAAAGGTGGAGGGTGGTGGTGGTGGTGGCCGAGTGAACCCTGTTGCATCATCCTCAATGCCGGTGAATATTCCGGATTGGTCAAAGATTTTGAAGGAGAACTATGAGGAGCACGAGAACAGAGATTCTGCGAGTGGTGATGATGACGATGATGATAATGATGGTGGCGAACGAGTGCCCCCTCACGAGTATCTTGCTAGGAACAGAGGAGCTTCTCTCTCTGTGCATGAAGGAAAAGGGAGAACCCTCAAAGGTAGGGATTTGCGCAGTGTTAGAAATGCCATTTGGAAGAAAATTGGTTTTGAAGATTTTTTTTTTTTTTTTAATCTGATTCCATTCCACAACTTTTTTTTTTTCAATTTTAGGAACCTAGCTCTGTTAGAAAGAGTTCGTCTTGTGCTCTTCATCAACAATTTTTTCTTTCTTCTTTTTGGACCATTCTTGTTTGATAAGTTATCTAGGAAGATATATAAGTCTCTTTCACTTTGAGTGTCTGAAGGAAGAATCACTCATGCTTGTAATTAACTATTTTCAACTACCTCAAAAAAAGGTTTGGTTTTGTATTTATGATATCTGTAGTTTTGTGTCCATCTTGTACTTGTTTTTTAGTCTTACATCATTTGTTTTTTGTTTTTCGATTTGTCAAAAAGGTTTTGGGTTTGAGTGAGGAGAAAAGGGTATGGTGTTGCAGAGACAAAAGGCAAAGTATGGTGAAATGAATTGTAGGAAATTTTAGTAGGATCGGAAGAAAAGAAGACATAAGAAAAGAAATTAAATACGTTTGCGGAATACACGGGTAACAGGGGAATCCGTTTTATCTGTTGAGTTATTTTTGTAGTATATTATGAGGATTAAAATTATACTATGTATTTTAAAAATAATTTTAATATATTTTAAAATTTTAAATTTAATGATCATCGGTATATTTTAAAGTCACTACAGAAGAATAGAGAATCCAAACTTATAATAGATTGTTGGTTAGATAACACTTCTTAGAAAAAAAAATCATGTTATTTATAAGTAATTTTCTTTAAATAAACCTAGAAAAACACTTTTTTAACTTCTAGGTTATCACATAAATAATGATATTTATACATTATTTTTATTGCACTTTTATACTAATAAAGCATGTAGTGCATATTTCGGAATAACTTCTTAGGAAAATAATGATTTTTAAATTTATGATGTAAGGGCTTTTAGCTTTAAAAAATAATTATTTATTTTGAGATTTTTAATAACTTAACTTTATGAGATGATTAGTTTCTCCTAACAAATCATTCCCAAAATGGTAGTTATGTATGATATAAAGTGTCTTCAAAAGTAATTACGAATTTTGTGGTATTTTTAGGCAAGCATAGAATGGATTAGAGTGAGTGATGATGACAAAGGTCCACCTGTGAGCTGAATAGATGAGAGATATAAGAGGAAAATTAAAGAAAAGGAATAATAAATAAAAAAATAATATTGTTAAGAAAAGAACCTATATAAATAAAATGGAGAAAATAGTTATGTATAATTTTTCAACTCCCCTCACCTCAATTTTTTTTTCTTATTTATATACTAAAAAACGTTGTACAAGGTGAATGTTATTGCCAAGTCAATTTTTTTTTCTTACTTTTACTTAACACTTTCCGTTTAATATTGTATCTATAATAATAAAAGAGATTCTTCTTTTTATGTCCATGTTTCATAATACCTGTTTTACCCTTAATTATTTTAAAAATTAATTATTTTATAAATAATTTACTTTTAATCATTTTTCTACAAATCTCTTTTGTCTTAAATCATTATTTAAATTTTCTTTTTACATATATTTTTTTTAATTTTATATTTAACAACTATTTTAAAAATTATATATTTGTTATTGATCTTAAATTTCTTAAAAATTAAAAAATACGAATACACAAGCGCAACAGCGCATGTGTGTTCGCTAGTTTTTAAAGAATACGAATATTTTCGTGTTCCCTATCCGCACACACCTCAAAAATAATAATTTGATTTTAATTATTTTATTTTTGTCCCTCTAACTTAAATTTATTTATTTCTTTATCCAGAAAAGTTGACGTTAAAATAACAGTTAACCGTAAAAAAATACACATTAAAAATAAAAATAACGTATTTTCAAATTAAGAAAGACGAAAATAACATAACTTGTTTTAAAAAATTTAATTGGAGAATTTTTTAAATTAAAAATTATATTTTACTTTTTCTTTAAAGAATAGTTCAAAAATATTTTTTAACACGAATTCTCTCGTTCTAGAAAATCTTAAATAAAAGACGAGAAGGTAGTGTGTATTTTATATTCGCAAAGACAAACATAGCCTAGAAGTCATGACATGACTGACCTATGAAAATAAATTATACGCGTTTTCCTGGAGAAAAATAACACAATTGATAAGAAAAAATTAAGAAGATGAATATTATCCAATTTTTTATTATTAATGTAAATTTATATTAATTTTAAAAATTATTTTTAATCCCCTATTTTAAACTCAAAATAAAAGTTGAATGATAAAAAAATATTATAACGTTGAAATCTAATCTCACACTAATTATCCCTTCAAACGATGACACTAAAATTTTAATATGTTAACAACTATCTTTCGTTTCTATTAAGTATAGATAAATTAGTATTGAGAATTTAAGTACGAGTCTAAGTCTCATATTAGTCAGAAATAAAAAAGTATAGTATTATATAAAGATAAAATTTCATAAACTCATTGTCTTCAAATTTTAGATTCAGAGTGATATCAATACTTTATTTAATTCGGCTCATATCTCATTAACATTAGAACCGAAAAAATGAAAAAGAGCAAATCACGATTCCATGGTTCAGACTTTGGTTAAGAGGAGAAGGAGGAAGATGAATCCCATTCACAAAACGTACAACACCAATTAATTTCAGTAAATCCACAGTACACACGTACTCACGATTCTTTAATTGTACAGTATCAAACGCTAAAATGTCCACCGAAAATTTAAGAGGTTTCATTTCATATGCTAAAATGGTAGGACCCCTTAAATTCACCAAAACTACTCACAAAAAAATTGACAAAAGTAAACCCTAAATTAGTTCCTAAGCTTTAGACATTGTCAGTGTCATCACTTAAAATCTATATGTTCCTAAGCTTTATTTTCTAATCCTTATTTAATGTAATTAAATATGTTTACTGAAATCATTTTTTCTTTTCCTCGTAAGAAATATATAATGTCTTAACATTTCATCATCATATTAATTAAAGATTGTATTCACATTTGAATTAGAAAAAGAACATTCTTAGATAGAGTCGAGTAGGATTTAAATTAGTTGGAGTCTTCAAAGATTTTATTTTTCCCGTTTACTTAAGCTTTACCACTAAAGAAAATTTAAATGAACGACACTTCAAAAAATCAACGAATAAACATAAATTAAAAGAAATAAAAAAAAAAAAAACTCAGTAGCTTTGAAGCTACTACCGTCTGGTATAACTCAAATTGAAAACGAATCTAATGGTGTGTTTGGTTTCCCACTTCCAAGGCACAAAATGAGAAGCTACAACGTTGTTGCTTTTGCAAAAAAGCTTGTTACGTTTAACGTCAAAGATGCACTAGATGGTCAAATAGGAAACAAAAGTACAACACACATATTGGAGTCTTAAATATATACAAACTTTCAGAGTTCAATCGATAGATTTAAGGAACACATTCACACCCTGATTTTTTTTTTCTTCATAGATACGGTGATCTACACACTAACAACCAAAGACTAAAAGATTAACTGCAGTGTATAATCTAACCAAAGTCAACTTTATTGAAGTAGAATAGAAGAAAAACAAGAAAAAAGAGTGATGCATTCAGTGACTAGGAAAGATCCAAAATCCAAAATACACAACAATTTTCCAGCTTCCTTTCCTACAGGATGAATTACCAGCTCAAAGGCCCTCAAAAAACCGAATGTGGTCTTCAAAAGTCTCTCCGTGTCTTATTTTGCTCACTGATCCATCATCTTCAACCTGAAATAGTTTACAGAATAAAAATCTCATGCTTTATAACAAATCAAGATGAGTTAAAATTGATTGTGTTCAAAACCTGCATGGTATTCTACAAAGTGAGCAAATTGATTGGCTTCAATCGTTTGATTATAACAAGCAGTATCCTCGTTTTATATAATGTATTTTCTCAAAACATGTAGAACTTCAAATGATTTTGCCAAAGAAAAAATCGTTGCAAAAATCTTATTCATATTCAGAAAGGTTTTCCTGATATTATAAGTTCATTGACGATTATCAAAAGGCATGTTCACTGAAAAATCTACTCCCTAAGCCTGCTCAAAGAAGTTAGCAAGTGGAGAAAAGCAACTCCATACCCAATACTCAGGAGGCCGCATCTTTAGATTGTATGTTGATGCCATGCTCATGCAATATGCGCCAGCATCATGAACCACCAAACCAGTACCCTGACAATAAAATTCAGATGAGATAGTTTAAACAAGTTAGCATTGTTGTCATCTTCTTTGTTTTGTATAATTATGCACATTTATTATTTAAGCATGTAGTTCAATTTAAATTTAAGAAAAAAATATTATATTACCTTGGCTGGAGTAGGAAGTTCTCTTTCTTTTCCTAAGAAATCTGCAGACTCGCAGACTGGGCCAACCACGTCAAAGGTTGTTTTCTCAGCATTTGATGGGGCAGGGGAAACCAACTCTATATGCTGCACACAAAAATTAGATGTCACTTCTAAACATTCACATAAACATAAATTAACACAAGGTATAGCTAAAATGACCTTGTGCCATCCAGGAAGTTTCTTTAGAACATGCTAAATCTAATCGAGTTCACTTCTAATCTGCTTTCCAATCAATAGTGTCAAGATTCCACCAGATTTGGAAAAACAGAACCAGAAATGCTATTGCATGCTTTGGCATGGTGAGATCCAAATCCAAAAATAAATATTGTTGTTTTCCAATATGTGTTATCATGTTGAGCAAGTTTTAAGAGTACATTATATGATACTGGAAACACAACCATTCATAGGGCCTAGAATTCTTCATTAGTTTCTGTCAAACACCCACACCAATATTGATTGTATTGATTAGAAGATATAACAAACCTTTGGCACTTGTAGTACATACCTGGTAAGCATCATAGAGACTAGGGCGGATAAGTTCTGCCATACTTCCATCAATTACAATGAAGTTTTTAGATCCATTAGTTTTAACACCTGTCACCCGGTTAACTAAGCAACATGTGTTAGCAATGAGTGATCTCCCTGGTTCAATGATGAGATTAAGACCACGGGAAAGAACAAGATCTCGTACCTACTCCAACCACGAAACAAAAAATTGATATTAGCAGGTATAGCATTACACAGTTAATAAAACACAGTCCAATTTACTTATTCTGCTATAAAGGGGCGGTATAACAGCTCAAAGACTAATATAAATTGGCAGTGCAGAAGCATGTGCTCCTTATGATACATAACACTTACAAACATATGTGTGAAAATGTGTTCATAGTATGTGTTTTCAGCAAATACGTGAGATGTTATCAAATCAACATGATTAATACGAACTGCTTATCTATCAGTTATCACACATAAACTATGCTCATGTCATGAGGACCTCCAGCACCAGTCATTTGCACATCAAAAGGTCCAATAGTTACTGCTATGAAAATTCAACATACATGAAAGCTTCTATCTCAATAAAACAAGAGAACTGCTAAGAACTTCAGATCACAATTGGCAAATGAAATCTTGTAATTGATGAGATAATTGGGTCCTTTGTACTATAGCATCTTTCAACAACCATAATTAATGAAAAAATTCTCAATGACATTAATCAAGTTCCTCAAATACTGTAACAAAAACATATATCAGGAATTTAACATTAGCTCAAAAATAACTTATTTATCACGTTTGTGTGCATCTCAAAATTAGAAAAATGGTAAATGCTAATTTTAATTGTACAACATTGCAACATTAAGAACATCTATTTATCAGGTAATGCTCATTAGTGATATTCATTATGCTAGAAAGCAATTGCAAACTTAATTACATATAAAATGTAAAGATGAAATGATATATGGGCCAAGTCCTCACAGTGTCAATGAGATCTCTTGGTGAAGGAAGGATGGCACCAGAATGATAATAATCTATCCCAAGTCCTCCTCCAATATTTAAATAATCAACTTCAAAACCCTGAGCTCGGATTTGATCAATGTAGTTGACCATAATGGTGGCAGCATCCCTGAAAATGTCTACCTGAAAGAGTGGAACAAGGAAACAGCTATATTTAGATAAAGATTAAGAATCAACATAAAGTAGTGCAAATTGAAATTAACCTAAGCAAGAATGTTGTACACAAAAAATAAAAATAAAAAAGGTGTATAACTTAATATACGGAAACAAAAATAAAATCACCAAAAGAATATTAATTTCCATCTAACCTTGGTGATTGTTGAACCGAGATGGCAGTGGGCCCCTACAAGTTTGAGCTCATTAGGATGCTCCTTCACTGCATCTAAGAACCATTGCAACTTTTCATTTCTAATGCCAAATTTAGAGTTCTTATTCCCGGTGGCAACATAAGGATGGACCTAAGGATAACAAAGTTAGAAGTTTAAACATTTTCAAATAACAAACATAAATTATGCAGATGAGAGCTCGAGGTTTCAGGTCTCCCCAATGGTGAACTGTGCACTAACCAGTCAATCACAATTAATACAGAAAAGTTTTAGTACAGTGATGATAAATGCATGAAGAGTAAAGGAAACTGCTATAAGTGCCGAAATGGGGGATTTTATAATGTCAGTGAAAGGAAGATATCGTATGAATGGAATATGTAATTGCCTGAGCACATTGACAATTAATTGTTGAAATTAAGCAAAGCTGTTTGCAATCAAATGCCCTGAGCAATGCATTGATTAGAAACTAGAAGAGTCTCATTAACCATGTTCCATTTCTTCAACATCAGAAAACTTATTTTAGCCGCATTAATCCTGATAACAGAAACACATTTTAAAGAATTAAACATTTATTCTTTTCAATGGAAGCCTCTTTCGATCTGTTCAACTACAGTTGCCTATCAATAACACCTAATCTGCAAAAATTACAAGATTCATGAATCAAACATGACTAGCAAAAACTTGGACAACAACACACCTGTGGATCTACATCAGGATTAATCCGAAGCAAAACGTTGACTTTCTTTCCAGCCCTTTTTGCAGCCTCTACAATGTTCTCCAAGTCAAACTCACTATCAATGTTGACAAACACACCTGCTTGGGCAGCCAAGACCAAGTCCTCCAAGATTTTACCATTCCCATTAAAGATACACCTATCCATTCAACCCAGAAAAAAACTAAGAATACATGAAACTCTTAACAACACAAAAAAACAAGAATGCCACACAACATGCAATGTGGGTAGAAAAAACACAACAACACATTAATCGGTTGATTTTATCGAACCTTGTGGGATCAAAGCCAGCACGAAGAGCCAATCTCAGCTCATTCCCACTAACAAGCACAGCTCCACAGCCCAAGTGCCTCAAATGTTCCAGAATCTTCAAGTTATTGTTGGCCTTAATGGCATACCCAATTATAGAATTCAACCCTTCCAATGCATTTTTATAGGCTTCAACATTCCTAGTTATCTGGGGCTTGCTGTAAAGATAGAAAGGCCTTTTCTCAACAGATTCCATGATGTCATGTACCTTGAGGCCCTCACAGTAGAGATACCCATCTTCGGATTTGGTGAAACAGTGCTGAAAAGGAGCCTTCTTTGAGTCCTCTACCGCGGTTTGAGCAGCTTTCTGGGAGAGAACAGCCCTGAGAGCACGCGGTCTGAGGGTGGCTTTGAATTTGAGGGGTAGAAGAAGCTTTTGAGATAAAGGGTTTTGGTTAAAGGAGTGGTTATAGGTTTTGGGAAGGGAATGAGAGTGAGAAAGAAGGTGTGAGCCTGCCATTGCAGTGTGTTAGATGAATGATTTTGCCGACAAGACAATGAGTTGCAAGGAAAATCACATGTCAAAACCCTCGTCCATGTTGCTTTTTTTTTTCTTTCCTAAAGCTAAACCAAAACAAGAGGGCTACTTCTAGGTTTTTCTTCCTGCACCCCGTATTTTTCTTCCTACACGCCAACTTTTTCATAATTCCGTTGTTACCCTTTTGGTTTGTAGTTATCGACTTTTCAGAAGTCGGTGTTAAATAAAAATTAATTTTTTTAATATATAAATTAATTTTATAATTAAATAAAAAGTTCTTCATTTTTTTTATTTAAACAATTTTTATATAGTGATTCACATATGCACTTTTCAATTTATAATATTTTTAAATCATTGAATTCACACAACAGAGTTATTATAATTTCTACTTCAGATCATGGTTATCCAACTAATTCATTATGTATAACAGAATTTGTAATGCAACCCAAGATATATTCATAAATTTTACCATTTCAGCAGAAAATATAACAATCTTTAAATTTCATAATTTAAGGTTGTACTAATTTGGGTAAAAATATAATTAAAATTCGTGGCAATTTGATAAAAATATTCCTAAAATCATAATTAGGGTTCATACTAATTTGGGTAAAACTTAATTTGGAAAAAAAATCATAAATTTAAGATACATAAACCATAATAAAATATTAATGATTTATGACAAATATTGAGATAATAATTTATCTCCTTACTTTTCTTTTTTACTTTAATACTTTATTGATGATTTATTGAGAAATAATTTTATAATGACCAGAGATAGAACCTTAATCACTTTTATCAACCAACATGCATCAAATTAATTTTTATTTTTAAACAATAAAAATATACAACTAAAAATATGTAAATAAAATTATTAGAAATTTTCTTAAACTTAATATAAATAATATAATTATATATAAATATAATTTTAAAAAATATAAAAATATATATAAAAAATTAAAAATAAAAATTGGGGTTACCGGTTTTTAGAAACCGGTGTTACCGGCTTTTAGAAACCGGATATATAAATATAATTTTAAAATATATAAAAATATATATAAAAAAAATTAAAAACAAAAATTGGGGTACCGACTTTTAGAAATCGGTGTTACCGACTTTCAAAAATCGGGATACTGAATTTCATTCTTGGGGTGCGGGATGCGGAAATATTTAATTTATAATTTATTTTTATTTTTGTGAAGGATATAATAGTCTTCACAGTCAAACTTGGAGGTGCAGGAAAAAAACTGGGGGTGCAGGAAGAAAAACCCCTACTTCTATGTAGTATTGGCCCATTGGAAAGCACAAAAAAGAGCCCAAATATTTACATTTCTTTGCTGGTCCAGTATCTATAGACTAAATGAACACATCGTTTTTGTCAGCCCAATGGATTTTTGCAAGATTGAGAAGGTTAAGAAACATAATTTCCAACTTATTTTTTTTTTTCTTTTTCTTTCTTTTTAATTTAATGTGCTGAATATTAAGAAAAGAAGGCGTTGAAATCAGATATTCTCTGTTCACAATACATTTTTTACTCTCCAAACATAGAAAGCAAACGTTGCAACTAAAAACGTTTTCAGAATCTTATGAAATTGAAAATGAAAAGAATTTCAAAAAATTAATGTAAAAAAATGCTTTCTCAAACCAAATAGATAGTAATCTTTATTTATTTTTATTTAAAGTGGAATTTTTCATTTTGCAATTTCATCTAAACAGATGAATTAATAATGTTGATCTTGTGTATCCTGAAATGCGATTATCCTCCAATGTTCTTTAAATTCCAATTAACTAATTTCTAAGAATTTCAAAACAAAAAAATTGATTATTTTTGTTGTCATATCATGTGCATAAAGTGTTCATAATTTTAGCCTCAGTTCTTCACCCCAATTTTTTATTCACAATATCTGAAAAATAAAGTATTGCTTAAAAATAACCCAAAACAATTTATAATACTAATATAATGTTGACAATTAATTTAGTTAGTAGCATTGAACCTTGTGAAAAAAATAACTAAAACACAGTATAATCTCTATCATTTATTATAAAAGAATTAAGTAAAACTTCTCATTTAGTTATTATACATTATTGAGGAAGTATAATTCTACATAGGTTTCAAAGCCAGTTTATATGGAGTATTCAACTTAGGGATGTCAACGGGGCGGGTAGGGTACGGGTAGTAGTTCCCCCGTACTCTACCTGCTGGATAAATATTTGTTCCGTACCCCTACTCATATCCGTCGGGTATCCGTTATGTGGGTACCCGTCTATTTTTTTCATATCTGCGGGTATCCACGGGTATTCGCGGGTATTTACAAAATTATTTTAAAAAATAAATATTTAACCATAATTAGTGCTTAGATCAACAAGTCCCTTTTCTCCTATTGATTCTTGAAAAACAAACAAATAAAAAATCACTACCAATTTATATTGTAGTTTATTTTTGAATAAAATATTAAAGAAATTACTAACTTCATCAATGTCCACCTCTTGCAACATTGTATAAAGT